>Ga0247843_1003021_pt1 | contig 28679 bp, 30 predicted proteins | sample LaCruzMarch2017__FD_192420 | JGI IMG/M metagenome (GOLD analysis project Ga0247843, IMG submission 192420) | Freshwater microbial communities from meromictic Lake La Cruz, Castile-La Mancha, Spain - LaCruzMarch2017_8m | ecosystem: Environmental > Aquatic > Freshwater > Lake | place: Spain... | reverse complement strand
AAGCTCCTTTGAATTGGTTGTTGCAAACAAATTCTAGGAGCTTTTTTTTATTCTGAATAGGCCAAGAACAAAATAAATCTAAATAATAGCAATTTTATGGGTTGAAACGCACCACGCTCTAATTAAGAAAGTAGATTCCGATCTAGCTCTTGTGTAAGCTGTCTTTAAGGACGTCCTCGAGATTTCACTTAAGGACTCTTTTGAATTTTCTCTTATAAATTGTAGCAAATTGGAAATCGAGCATAAAAAATATCCTGGTTACAGAATAAATATACAAGTAAATTTAGGGAAGACGAGGGATAGGCTTCAGGTTGATTTAGGAGTGTGAGCATATTGGCCTATCCTCCGGAGTTTATTTTTTCAGAGAAGCTTCAGGCCATCATAGAGCTGGGTAGCCTGAATTCAAGAATGAAAGACTATTTTGACTGCTATGTGCTAATGGCAGATAAAATCATTGATGAAACCAAAGTCATTTCTGCCATTACAAGGACATTTAAAAACAGGGATACTGAAATTCAGAAAATAGAGCCAGCTGGAGTTGAAATGATAGGACTGTGGAGGGCATTCCAGAAAAAAGTCCCTTCAGCACCGAAGGACCTCTCAGAAGTCATTAATGAATTAAATAACTATTTGATTGGGATTCTGCTTGTTAAGTAAACTTCTTACGCATAAATACCTTAAGAATTACGGTAAATATGGAGATAGGTGTGGCACTAAAAGACAAAAAAGAAATTATAATAAAGGTATTAGAAAGTCTTTTCGGAAAAGAACATAATATTTCCTTTTATTTTATGAAAAAAGGAAGAAATTCCTTGAAATATGAATCCATTATTCCCTATAAGACCCGCAAAGATGTTGATCCAGCTACAATAAGTGAACTCCAAAAGACTCTTCAAAATAAAACTGGAGAAGCAAATCTTGAGCTCATTCGTTGGAGCCAGGTTGTTGGTAAGATCGTTCCTGCATCAAGAGTGTTCAAAATTCCATTTTTTGATTCTGAAGACATTGAAACGAAATCACATCCTTGGCGAGTATGCCCAATCGGCCAGCACTGGGTAGGACGCCATCCTAAACATTTGAGTTCTGGGACCGTCACTGACCATGATGGGCATTGCCGAAAAAATAAAAAGACTAAATCTGAATTCTATCATGCTGATGAACTGAATTTTATAGCTGAGACTTATTTTAAGGCTCTTGAATCTGATCCGAATGCCATGCCAGCACCTGATGCTTTGGATTATCCAGATGGGAATAAATACGATCGTTTAATAGCTGGCTGGACAAAGTTCTGGAATGAAGTCTTAAGACCTGAAGATCCATTGTTACCAGATTTTGTTAAAGCCTTGATGGCCACGGAATCAGGTTTTAAAATACCAAAAGACCATGAAAGCACTGATGGAACAACCCGCGGTTTGATTCAAGTCACGGAAGGCACACGGAAGATACTTCAAAATCTGAAAGGCGAATTAAAGGATCATCACATAGAACTCACAGTAAATGAATGTCGTGAATCTGTGACGAATGTCGCAGCTGGAATTCGGTGGCTTCATTATAAGAAGAAGTTTCGCGAGAGAAGAGAAAAAAGAAAAATTTCGTGGGAAGAAGCAATCGCTGAGTACAAAGGGATCTCTACCCAGCTCGGTAAAGTAAGAAAATCTGATGATATTATGGTCAAGATCCGTAAAAATTACGATCGATTAAAAGATTTAAGAGACAAAAAATGAAATTCATTTTCTTCGTAGTATTTTTAGCTTTTATGACAAATAGTGAAGCCGCTGTGATTCACAAGAGGAACCAGTATTTTATTGACGTAGAGTTGAGTAAGAAGCAATTCCTCATAGATTGTTCGGGAGGCCCCAAGGATGATAATTCAATAATTGGTTTTCATCTTCTAGATGGGGACACATATTATCTTTTATACTATCGCCGGGCGGTAACTGTTAAGCACTGTCATAAACTCCGTCAAGAATACATGGATGTCGTTAAGAATTCGGAAACTGTCCGGATTGTAGGTCATCACCCTGATGAGGAGCTCATGCTCGACTCTGACCGCAAAAAGTCTCCTGCACCATTTAATAAATCCAAAAAAATAATTTCTGCTACCTTTATTCGTCTTCAGGCCAATGGTAAGTGCAAAGCGTATTTTTCAGACGATTGTGATTTGCCTAAACGGTACTGGAGTGTTGTGGAGCCTGGAAAATAGGAGTAGAAGTTAGCATGGCATTTTGATGTGCCACTCTTTGAATTCAAAAATTATGTTATTAAGCAGCAGCTTTTTCATAAATTCTCCTTAACCGTTAATAGATATAAGAATTGTAAAGGAGCAATTAAAATAGAGGGAAATAAAGGTTAAAGTGGGTAAAAAAGTAATAAGAAGAGAAGTTTTAGAAAGTTTTTTTGGTAAAGAACATAATATTTCTTTTTATTTTATGAAGAAAGGTAAAGGTTTTTCGAAATTCAAGCCTAGAGCTTATTCGCTGGAGTCAAGTTATCGGTAAGATTGTTCCTGCATCAAGAGTATTTAAAATCTCATTCTTTGACTCCTAACTTAGTTAAAGTTTTAATGGCCACATTCATACGTCTTCAGGCCAATGATAAGTGTAAGGCATACTTCAGTGAGCATTGTGAATGACCTGAAAATTATTGGGATGACGTAATATATTGAGCAAATTGTTTAAAAGAACTAACACCCTCACTACCCACCTGATCTTGCATGACATTCACTTCGTCGCATTCCTCTTTGACCCGTTTTCGATAGTCTTGGGCACCATTGACTAAAATTCCAACTAACTCACCAGTTTGACTGTGAAAGATTGCCGAACCGGAATTAATTTGAAAAGCATCAAGATTGGCACGAAAGCCTGTAGCAATCTTCTGGATTACAGAACCACCGTCATCAATTTTCTGAGGAAGACCAGATGGATGACCTATCATGATAAGGGGCTCTCCCACCTCTGGTTCAGTTCGAGCGATTTTGACAGGAGTATGGCCTTGAACTTTTCGATCCAGCTTTATAAGAGCATAATCATTCTGAGAAGGCCCACCATTCTCCTGCTTCACGATTGAAGCGCAGTTATAAATTTCTTCCGTCAAGACAGTGACACTTGAATCATTTTCATGATTAACTTTATAATTAAAGACCCAAGATGCTTTTTTACAGTCCACCATGTTTTGAACACAGTGGCCGGCAGTGGCAATCAGGTCAGGTGCCACCAAAAAGCCAGAACAATAGGCCACGGAAGGTTGAAAAAAAAACCTTTCATTATGACAAAGATTAAATCTCTTTCCTAGAGAGGGACCGTTAAGCTCTGTTGTTTTACCTTTACTCATCATTTGATTTTTAAGAATCATGGCCGCTCCACTTTGGGCCAATTCTTGATGAAAAGATGAAGCAACTATTGTGTCATGCCTATGATCTTCACCATAAACGACATAAGGGCGAGCTTCTCCAGTATTTATCCACATCATCACGCCCGCAAGACTTAAAAACTTCATTTTCATCTCATTCCTCCTAGACGAAGCATCTTTTATATAAAGAGTTCAGAGAAATTAAAATTTAAAAAAAGTAATAAGATATTTCAGTGAGGTTATATATTGTCAGATGGGATGGCCCTTACTGTTCAAGTGATAGGGCATAGCGCATTAGCCTGGTTGTGCTCGGTCACACTCGGAACAGGGGGGGGCCGGTAAATGGGAAGACCCATATTATTCTTGCTCTGACTCATGGAGAGATAAAAAAATAAACAATCTCACACAATTACCAGTGACTGGCCGTCTTAAGTTTCATTAAAATAGGAACATGAGGAATATATGATTAAATTAAAGATTTTGTTGGTTGAAAATATTCATCCAGTGGCCAAACAGCGTTTGGAGGAAGATGGATTTAGTGTGGATCTGTTGACACATGCACCGGATGAAAGAGAGCTTTTAGAACTTCTTCCTAAGTATTCTGCTTTGGGTATACGTTCTAAGACTGAGATTTCAAAAAAAGTTCTCGAAGAGAATAAAAACATTTTGGCCATCGGTTGTTTTTGTATTGGTACCAATCAAGTTGACTTGCATGCTGCAAAATATGAAGGCATTCCTGTTTTTAATGCTCCTCACTCCAATACTCGAAGTGTGGCAGAACTTGTGATTGGTGAAATGATCGCCCTTTCGAGGCAATTAGGGGATAGAAACACAAAGGCCCATGTGGGTGAGTGGGTGAAATCTGCTGAAGGTTCTAAGGAAGTCAGAGGTAAAACTCTTGGAATCGTTGGATATGGACATATTGGAAGCCAGGTCAGTGTACTTGCTGAGGGAATGGGATTGCAGGTGGTGTTTTATGATGCCATAAAAAAACTACCATTAGGTAACGCACGTATCATGAATTCGTTAGAAGAACTGCTTTCCGTTTCAGATTTTGTGACTCTTCACGTGCCAGAAATTCCAGAAACAAAAAATATGATTGGTAAACGAGAACTCGCTTTAATGAAAAAGGGAAGTCATCTTATCAACGCAAGTCGTGGAACAGTGGTTGATATTGCTGCCTTAGTGGAAGCTCTTAAGAATAAACTTATCGGTGGTTGTGCTATTGATGTTTTTCCTGAAGAGCCGGCCTCAAATAAAGAAAAATTTCAATCTCCTCTTCAAGGTCTCCCAAATGTGATTTTAACTCCCCATATTGGAGGAAGCACAGAAGAGGCCCAAAGGGCGATAGGTTTTGAAGTTGCAGAAAGTTTTAGGCGTTATCTTAAAATTGGCTCTTCATCAGGAGCAGTTAATTTTCCAAACGTAGATCTTCCGGTTAAACATGGTACATCCCGTTTATTAAATGTTCATCGAAATGAACCAGGAGTGTTAGGTGAGATTAACAGTCTTATCTCAGAAGCTGGTGCCAATATTGAAGGGCAGTATCTATCAACAGATGATAAAATAGGTTATCTTGTGATGGATGTTCATTCTTCTCATGCTGAAGACCTTTGTATTCGTATTGAAAAACTTAAACGTTCCATCAGGACAAGAGTCGTTTACTAATGAGTTCTAAAGAAAAAGCGGACGCTTTTTTAAAAATTTCAGAGCAATTTAAGTTGGGTCATCTGGTTACCGAGAGCTTCCATCCACTGACCAAACAATTATCTACAATTGTTAAAGATGATATCACTGAAGCTTTTGACATCCTTCAAGAGGTGGATAAAAAAGCTTTAGAAATCATGAAAACTAAAAAAAACGAGCTTTGGGCATTGGCCCAAAATATAGAAACAACTCTCAAAAGTGGACACAAAGTTTTTATGTGTGGTTGTGGGGCCACTGGACGTCTTTCATTAGTTCTTGAAACACTTTACCGCCAGCTTAAAGTTCGTGATCAGGTTTTTTCTTTTATGGCCGGTGGTGATTATGCTCTCATAAAATCCGTGGAAAGTTTTGAGGACCGAACGGACTTTGGGCAGAGACAATTAATGGAGTTGGGTTTTGGAGAACATGATCTTCTGCTGGCCTCTACTGAAGGTGGTGAAACTCCTTTTGTGATAGGAGCTGTCAATAAAGCTTCGTTGGTTTCTGATCGTAAACCTTATTTTCTTTATTGTAACCCGGATGATGTTTTAAAAAACATTCAGCGTTCTGTTGAAGTGATCCAGAATCCCAAGATTCATAAAATAAATTTAAATGTGGGTCCGATGGCCATCTCGGGCTCAACACGCATGCAGGCCTCAACAGTTCTCATGCTCGCCATTGGAGTGGGTCTTCTTTATGAACATAAGAGTGAAGAAAGTTTTTCAGAGTTTTATCAAAAACTTCTCCACGATCTGACGACAACCACTTACCATAAAATGGCCCGACTCACTTCACTAGAGGCCAAACTTTATCTTGAAAAAAAACATCTGAGTTATATCACTCATCCTTCTCTTGCCATCAGTATTTTGACTGATACAACTGAACGTTCTCCGACTTTTTCATTACGGGCCTTTGAAAACCGTCTTGATGCAGAGAAGGGACATAGTTTAAGTTATCTTTTTTTGCCAGATGCCAAGACCTCTTCAGAGGCCTGGCATGAATTATTATGGCGTGCTCCTCGTGCAGTTGAGTGGCCAGAACTTAATGGTCGAATTGATCTTTCTAAAATTCATGGTTTTGATATTTCTATGCAAGGTTTTCAAGACCGATCAGGCCAAGTTCCCTCAGTGGCCTTCATTATTTCTCAGTCCGTAGAGGGCGTGACATTTAAATGCCAAGACGTAGAAAAAGTTTTTAATTGGGGAGGGGATCTCTTTTTTAATCATCTTATGGTCAAGATGCTTTTAAATGCTCACTCAACCCTTATTATGGGGATATTAGGTCGTTATGAAGGGAATGTGATGACATGGGTGAGACCAAGCAATAATAAACTTATCGACCGTGCCGCCCGGTATATTCTGCAGCTGTTAAGTGCTCAGAATAAAACCTCGTCATATGAGGATATTGTTCATTACATTTTTGAGGAGATGGAATTTGTTAACGAAAACGAACCCGTTGTTTTGCGAGTCTTAAAGCAGTTTTCTACTTCAACTCATTAAAGCTTCGGCGGGTTTTTAGGATCGTTGTCATCGCCCTTCATGCCTTTTTTGAAATTTTTAATGGATTCACCAAGTGCTCCACCAAGTTGGGGAAGTTTTTTGCCGCCAAATAAGAGAACTACGATTAAAAGAACTAAAACTAATTCACCGAGGCCAAGTCCCATCATAACTGTTTCCTTGTTGAGTTCATTTTACCCAATGTGCTTAATAAAGGCGAGAGAGATCCATGCCGTATTTGCCTGGAGCATAATTGGCCATACGATTTTTTTTCATTTCTTCGTACTGTTTTGATCCATTTGTCATCGATGTATAAGGGAAGATCGCAATACCACCACGTGGAGTAAAATCACCCATAACTTCGATGTATTTAGGTTTCATCAGTTTAAAGAGATCCTTACAGATCTTCTGAATACAATCTTCATGGAAGTCTCCATGATTTCTAAAACTAAAAAGATAGATTTTTAGGGATTTTGATTCGACCATTTCTTTATCAGCGATGTAATTGATAAAGATTTTGGCAAAATCTGGCTGGCCTGTTTTTGGGCACAAAGAAGTAAATTCCGTACAAACAAAAGTTGTCCAGGCATCATTATCTGGATTTTTGTTAGGGAACTTTTCTAATACACTTGGGCAGTAGGTCTCGGGATAATCTGTATTGGTGTTACCGAGAAGCGTTACTGAAGCAAGTTCTTTATCTTTACGACCTTCGGATTTATGTTTTTTGGCCATGAAGTGCCCCTTGTTTAATCTTTGATTATAGTCATTTAGCGTCATTTATGGCAAAAAGATTGAACTCTTTCAACTAAGAAGTCATATGTCTGAAAAAATCAAAGTGATCCTAGGTCAGTTAGGCTCACCAAAAAGTACCAAAGTCTCTGATGTACGCGAATTTTTGCGTGAATTTTTGGGTGATCCTCGAGTCGTGGATATTAATCCACTACTATGGAAAATGATCCTGAATCTTTTTGTTCTTCCCTTCAGGCCAAAACAGTCGGCCAAGGCCTACTCTCGTATTCATACTCCACAAGGTTTTCCTCTCATTACGAATACTGAAAAAGTGGCAGAGGCCCTACGACCCCATTTAGATTCGAACTTAGAACTTAACCATATTTTTTTGCTCTCAAATCCTCGTGCACATGTGATTTTTGATGCTTGGGAAAAAGAAGATGTATCTCTACGTGCGGAACGTATATTGGTATTGCCGCAGTTTCCACAGTATGCTGAAAGCACGATTGCTTCAGTTATTGATGGACTCGGGCATGAATTTAAAAATCGTGTGAACATTCCCACATTCACTGTGCTTAGCTCTTATCATCGCTCGCATGCTTTTATTGATCACTCAGTTCGAAAAATTAAAGAGTCGCTGATTTCTCATCCTGATATCCAAGAACTTGTTATTTCTTTCCACGGCATTCCTCTAAGGCGGGTGCTTAAGAAAAAAGATCTCTATCTCCTTCATTGTTTAGAAACATATGAATTAATCTGCGAAAAGTTAAAAACCACCTTACCCACTTCGATGACTTTTCAGTCCCGATTTGGTTCCGAGGTTTGGTTAGGGCCATATACTGATACGACAGTGGTTAAAAAAGTTGATAAGGGCATAAAAAAAATTGGGGTGTATTGCCCAAGTTTTGTGGTGGATTGTTTAGAAACCACTGATGAAATTGGCCAAGAGCTGGCCCATGAGGTGAAAAATCATGGAGGGGAGCTGGTCCATATATCATGTGTTAATGCTGATCCAGAATGGATTAAAGATTATGCTCATTTCATTAATATTTATGCCAATGGGAATGAAAAAGAGCGCCAAAGTTTATTTTATAAAATCGATGTTACCCAAAGGTATAAAACCGTGATTAAAGAACAAGAAAAATTAGCTCCTTCAGAACTTTCTTCGGAATCAAAAAGAACACTTAAACTCATTTTTTTAACGATGTTTATGGACCTTGTTGGATTCTCCATTATTTTTCCCATGTTTCCGGCCATGGCCAAATATTACTTAAGTGTAGATTCAGATAACTTCTTCTTAAGTGGGATGATGAGTCTCATTTCAAATATTCAAAGTATCTCTTTGAATTCTGATGGCTCTCCTCAGATGAGCACGGTGGTTCTATTTGGAGGACTTCTCGGTGCCCTTTATTCACTTCTGCAGTTTATTGCTGCTCCGATGTGGGGAGCAGTCTCAGATAGAATAGGTAGAAGGCCCGTGCTGCTTATTTCTGTATTTGGATTATTTCTTAGTTATGTCTTGTGGGTTTTTTCTGGATCATTCACTCTACTTATCATTGCTCGAGCAGTGGGTGGCCTTATGTCGGGAAATCTTTCAATCGCTTCTGCCATTGTGAGCGACGTGACGGATGAAAAAAACAGATCAAAAGGTATGGCGGCCATTGGAATCGCTTTTGCTTTAGGTTTTGTTTTTGGTCCTGCCATGGGTGGTATCTTGTCGATGTATAATCCGATTGCTCAGTTTCCTTCCTTAGAGAATTTTGGAATAAATCCTTTTTCAACACCTGCCTTACTTGCAGCAATTTTAAGTTTTATTAATTTCTTCACCATCTGGAGATTTTTTCCTGAGACTCTTAAAAAAGGATCGGCAAAACATCTTGTACGAAGTATCAATCCGTTTAAACTTTTTAAACCACTGCCACTTCCAGGAATTAATCTCACAAACTTCTCCTACTTCTTATTCATCACGGCCTTTTCTGGTATGGAGTTTACTCTCACGTTCCTCGCCGTTGAACGTTTGGGGTATACGTCGATGGATAACGCATACATGTTTATTTTCATCGGATTTGTGATCGGCATGGTTCAAGGGGGGTATGTGCGACGTAAGGCCCATCAAGTGGGTGAGAGAAAAATGAGTTTTAATGGACTCATCAGTATTATCCCGGGGCTTATTCTTCTGGCCTATGCTCAAGCTGCTTGGATGTTATATGCAGGTTTATTTTTCTTGGCCTTAGGTTCTGCCATGATCATTCCTTGTTTAACTTCTCTGGCATCATTTTATTCACCCAAACATATGCAGGGACAGAGTTTAGGAGTGTTCAGATCACTTGGAGCTTTAGGACGAGTGATTGGCCCTATTTATGCTTCACTTGTGTATTGGAAATTTGGCTCTGTGAATGCTTATTTGATTGGTGCATTTTTGATTTTTATCCCAGCACTTTTAGTTAAAAAATTACCACCTCCACCATCGCAAAGTGAAAATTAGGCTCCGCAAGGGGCCTTTTTAATTTAAGTAATAGTGAAAAGATTTATTCGTATCTTTAGAAAAAAAATCTAAGGCACTTTCACTACCCAATTTTCAACATTAATGATTTCGCGATAATTTAAAGAAATGTCATTAGGCGAGTAGGGTTAATTCTTTCGAACATGGTTTTTTTATTCTCCCTCGAGGGAGAATTATGACTAGTTTTTATCCGACCTAAGCAATATTCTCCCTTGTGGGAGAATATTGCTGGCAAAAGGTAGACATCGGATATAAAATCTCCCTTAAGGGAGAATTTCAAAAATGATGCAAAAAATTGAGAATACCAAGGACCTTGCAAAGCTTCTGAAAAACCGCCGTGAGGAGTTAGGGATATCTCAAAAGGAGCTGGCAAAGCTCTGCAACCTTTCTCATAACGGCATCAGTAAACTGGAAAAAGACGAGCGAGAAGCGAAGCTTTCAACACTTCTGAAACTTGGAAAATTTTTGGGGCTCGAGCTGTTCGTAAAGATTGAAGAATGAATAAACTCAACGTTTTTTATGAGGCATTAAAGGTCGGAGAATTTAGGCGCGACGAACAGCTCGTGACGTCTTTTCAGTACAGTGACGAATGGCTGGTTGCACCTGCGCGATTTCCTCTTAGTTTGGCACTTCCTTTGGGGAAGGAGCCCTTCCCCAACAAAACGACCTTATCCTTCTTTGAAAACCTCCTTCCGGAGGGCGACGTGAGGAAAGTCATTGGGCAGGATCGTCACATCGAAAGTCCGTATGAGTTGTTAAACGAGTTTGGCCAAGATTGCGCGGGTGCCATCATCGTAACTTCGGCACAGACCTCGCCATACCATAAAAGTGGTGACAAGGTGGTCCCAGTACCGATGGATCGAATTTACAGCGCCATCGACAAGCATCACTCTGTAGCTCAGGAAGTCGCGAAACTCAACCCCGGCTACCTTTCTCTGGCAGGGGCACAAGATAAGTTTCCGGCCATCTATGATAAAGAAAAATTCTATCTTCCAAAAAATGGTGGTCCAACTACGCACATCGTGAAGGTTCCTATTGTACGAGAGGGAGTAAAGGAGTCCGTCTACAACGAGTACTATTGTATGCAGCTTGCTGCTTCCATCGGATTTACGGTTCCTTACTGCGAAGTTGTGGAAGTGGGGAAGCACCCTCTTTTCGTGATCGAACGCTACGACCGATACAAAGACAAGAAGGGAAAGGTTCACAGGATCCATCAGCAGGATTTTTGTCAGGCGTTGGGAATCACAAGCGAGTTTAAATACGAAGAGAAAGGCGGACCTACGATCAAAGATGACTATTCACTGATCGTAAAAAGTGTAGGAGTACGTCAAAGAAAAGAAAGCGTCTATGCCTTCTTCGACTGGATCTGTTTCAATCTTCTGATCCTAAACAATGATGGCCATTCAAAGAACATTTCGTTGCTATTAAAAGACGGGAAGATCGAGCTTGCCCCTCTCTATGATTTACTTAGCACGGGCGTCTACACCAACCTAAAGCGAAGCTTTTCTTTTAGAATTGGCGACAGAGACGAACCATCGCGCATTGGAAGCAAGCAGTTTGCAAAGCTGGATCAAGAGCTAGACCTCAAGGTTGGTACGTTTGAGGAGCGGATGCAGGTAGTAGCACAGAAGGTTATGGCGAACAAAGATCAGTTGGCCCAAGATATAGAGGACAGATATCCAAAGACAAAGATTTCTAAGCGTATCTCCAAGGTCATCGGAGATCAGGTGAAGGCACTAAGGCAGCAGGGAGTCCGGCTCTAGATCTTGTACCCCTGGTATGGAGGGCCACTTATTTCCAAAACTCTAAATGAAGTTGTGAAGATTCTTGTTCAAGTAGTGGTCCCTCCACCTTATAAGTCTCTGTAGAATGATCTAAAATTTTTCGACACTCAATTGTAAATTTTCCTTTTGCAATCCTGTTCAATTGATCAGAGGAACAGCCATAAACGATCTTTTTTATACCTGACCAAATAATTGCGCCTGTGCACATTGCACACGGTTCAGTGCTTGAATATAAAGTTATTCGATTTCTTTCTTCCTGAGTAAATCGATGACTGAAATTCGATATGAGGTTTAATTCTGCATGTCGAGTGACATCAGAATCAGTTATCACCGTATTTTCGGATTCGGCCACAACTCGACCGTCTAAAACGAGTAGAGCACCAAATGGATGATTTCTATTTTGGACAGATTGTTTTGCAAGAGTAAATGTCTTCTGGAGATAAAAATTGTGCATAATAACTCCTTAACTATAAATGAGAGGGATTTACTTTTTTCTTAACGCTTGATCTAAGATAAAAATCTCCGCCGCCCACATCAATGCCAATCCATTCTTCCAAATATGTAAAATTTTGAGTGTCATGAACTGTTCTTGTGCTACAGACTTCTAGTTCAGCGCCACGTGGACTATTATGCCAGCGACAGTATCGTTCAATCCTGGGAACAGATTCTTGGTGAACACTAAACGTTTCATTTCTGACAACATCTAGCTCAATAAATTCGTTCTTTAGGTATTGAGCGACTGTTAGGATGCAGTCTCGGTTATTCATTTTTAATGAAAAATGCTGATGAGTGAACTTGTGGTTGAACTGTGAGTTTCCAGGGGTGAAAGTCAATACATTACTATCACAGCCAAATCCTTTGGTTTCGAACTGACCTCTCTCATGAAAGATATCACTTGCGTGAGAGAATGGAATTGAAAAAAAGAATAAAAAAATAAGATGTTTCATTAGAGTTCTTTTTGTTTAAATTGTTTTAAGAAACCAGTTTTAAAATCATCACTTGTCGGGAGAATTTTTAAAATTTGGCCTTTGCTTAAAATTTTCGTTTTTATTTTTGTTGCTCCAGATGTCTTGGCCTTAATGAGGCGATGGATGCCATCTAAGATTAATAATCGATTTTTCCAATATAAAACATGAATGGGAAAGTTCAGATCAGCTGCCTTAATTCTATTCCAATGAGGAGAATCTTGTTCTTGATTTTTGAGAATCATTCTCGGTATTGGTTCTGGATCCATATACCAAACAGGATAATCAAGGATCCAATCAAGTTCGTTTATTGCTAATTCAGTAACAGTCATTTCAAGTGCCCATAGTTTATTTTGAGACCAGTAGAAATCAACATAAACATTTTTAAGCTCATCAGGAATGAAGTCTCTCTTTATGAACGTTGACATTTTATTCCCATTCTATGGTTGCAGGTGGTTTACTTGTAATGTCATACACAACTCTATTTATTCCTTTTACGTGATTTACAATCTTATTAGCGATTTCTTTTAGGTCTTTCCAAGGTACTTCTGTTACATCCGCCGTCATTGCATCTACTGAATCAACCATTCTAATCGCCAGGCATTCTTCATAGGAATTCTCATCCCCCATAACTCCAGTGGATTTTATTGGGAGAAGGATAACACCTGCCTGCCAAGTTTTGTGATAGAGTTCACGTTTTTGTAATTCTTGATAAAAGATCCCATCGGCTTTCCTGAGCTTATCTATTCTTGATTCGTGGAGTTCCCCTAAGCATCTAATGGCCAGTCCCGGGCCTGGAAAAGGGTGACGTTTTATAAAGGGTAGAGGAATGTTCAAGTGGAGACCAAGAGATCTGACCTGGTCCTTATAGAGCTTTTTTAGTGGCTCGATGAGTGTAAATGGTAGTTCCTGTGGAAGTCCTCCTACATTGTGATGACTTTTAATCTTTTGTGCAGTTCCCGAGGTGTTCTTTCCGCTCTCGATGATATCGGATGCAATAGTACCTTGAGCAAAATAATCGATACCTAAGCCTTTTGCATAAGGCGCAAAAGCATCGATAAAGCTTTTTCCAATAATCTTTCTTTTATCTTCGGGATCTTTGACTCCTTTCAAATTGTTCATGAAACGTTTTTTCTCATCAAGCACATGAAGATGGATATTAGGATAGTTTTTAAATACATCCTTAAGATCTGATAGGTCGTATTCTCTTTGAAGACCATGATCGATATAAACGGCATGGACTTCACAATATTTTGAAAGGAGAACCGCTAAAACTGTTGAATCAACACCTCCCGATGTTGCACAGATTACTTTACTTATTCCTTGAAGTTTATTTTTTTCTTTATGAAGAAATGTGTTCCAGTCGTGATTGAATTCCTGTGTATTTTCTTTGCAAATATGAGTCACAAAGTTTTTTAATAGGATATCGCCGTATTCAGTATGTGTAACTTCTGGATGATAGAGGACAGCGGACATTTTATGATCATGAACTTGAAAAGAAGTTATAGTTTCATGAGAATTGCTAAGGATATCAAAGTGTGGTGAAGGCAAGATACTATTGCCATGGCTCATCCAAACAAGCTTTGTTTTTGGTATGTCTATAAATAAGGGATGGTCTTCTCCATGAACAGTGATTTTAATTTCAGTATTTCCATACTCTCGATGGTGACCCTGAACTAACGTTGATCCAAAATGCTGGGCCATAAGTTGAAAGCCAAAGCAAACACCTAAAGTTGGAATCTGATGAGATTTAAGATAAGTGAAGGTGATATCTGCAAGCTTCGTATCTTCTTCACTTATTGTTTTAGGTGAGCCAGATATAATAGCGGCACTTATGTCACTAGGATTTTCCGTTAATCGAATAAACTCATGAGGAGATAAAGTGGTGAACTTTACGCTCAACTCTTCGAGGCCTTTGCCAATAAGTCCTGTATATTGAGAACCATGATCAATAATATAAATCATATAACTCCTTGTTTTAGGGAAGTTATATAAGATGAGTAGGGTGCTGTATAATTCATATTATTTATGATACTATGATTTCAAATGAGTTTACTTAGCGACCCCATAAAGGCTTTTATTGAAATCTGCGAGCGAGGCACTGTTCTTGATGCTGCATCTTCGTTGGGGATCACCCAAACTGGTGTTACTCAAAGAATTCGTTCATTAGAAAAGACACTCGGTGTGACTTTGTTCCTGCGATCGAGTAAGGGGATGAGAAGGACCAAAGAAGGCGATGAATTATATCAATACTGTCAAAATGTTCTTAAGTTAGAGGCAGAGTCGCTTTCATTTCTAAAAGATGAAAGTATTCAAAGAAATGTTCAAGTTTCTTTTTGTGGCCCAACAAGTTTGATGAGGGCAAGAATAATTCCTCATTTAAGTACATTTTTGAAATCCCATGCAAATTTAGTTTTAAATATTAAGATAGATGACTTCGAAGACAGAGTTAAAAAACTAAAATCCGGTCAGGTTGATTTTGCTTTTATTCGAGCAGAGGATGTTCCAAACGAAGTTGAAGGGAAGCTCATTGCCCCGAATCGATTTATACTTGTGGGTCCTCAGTCTTGGAAGTCACGCAGTCTAAATGGAATTGTTAAAGAAGAACGGATCATTGATTTTGATCCAACTGATGATATGACTTTCAATTATTTAAAAAAATATAAATTATTGGATTCGGCACGTAAGGAGCGCCACTATGTGAATAATATAGAATCCTTGGTTGATATGATTGAAGCAGGGCATGGATATGGAGTCCTTGAAGAGCATTTCCTCGTACAGTTATTAAATAAGCGAAAAATCACTGTCTTGAATGAAAGGAAAGGGCTCGAAAATAAAATGGCACTTTGTTGGATGCCTCGACCCATCTATTCGAATCTATTTCAGGAACTTATCAAGTCGATAAAATGATATCGTTTGCACGTATTAGACAGATCTAGACTACACTGCTGTATAGTTCTAAAATAAATCCAACCTAAGCTCTTTCGGTAAAGAGTAGGTCTTGTGAATGGATTCATTCGCAAGATGTTTTTGAATCTGAAAAATGTGGCCATTTGGGCTATCGTTCGGTGATAATTTTTTGAAATGAATCGCGGACGCCACCTCCACCATGACAACAAAAATCAAGCTCCGAAAGGGGCCTTTTTGTTTCTACGCTTAATCAACTCTCTTTAACTCCACACCCTTCAGCCAGGTCACACTCTTTGCAATAACATCTTCAAATCTTTTATTCTGTCTCGGCCACCAGATCCCAAATTTAAGATTTCTGATTAAGGGATGTGGAAAATAAACGAGTTTCTTATTTTGTATTAAATTTGAAACGGTATAGTACGGTAGATAGCTCCAACCCAATCCGGCCAGAGCTAACGAGCGAGTGGTCGCGATATCGTGACATGTGACTTTAGGAATGGAATTGGTTTGTGTTAGTTCAAAAAAGATCTTCATGTCATTTCTGAAAAAGTGGATGTAGTCATCATCTTTTTCATAAAAACGCTCTCCCTTGGCCTTTAAGAAAGCAGGAGAGGCGACGAGTCCCATCTCTTCTGCTGCAATGGACTTGAAAGCAATATCTGGATTATAGGGGACCCCGCAGTCAAAACCTATGTCGGCCTTATCGGCGAGGAGTGCTTTTTCTACTCCTTCGTCAGAAGCAATAATTTCTACTCGGTATTTAGTCAGATCAATCAGCTGACCAATATTTGGAGCGAGGATTAGGGAAGCAAATTCTCTGGTTGTTGCAATTCGCATTAATTGTTTTTTTTGGATAATCCTTTTCTGGGCCTGAATGGATTCATGCGCCCAGTTGGAAAACTCTTCACCTAGTGGTGTTAGTTTCCACTGTCCTTCCTCTTTTATAAGTACTGCTTGTTTGGCAGCAATGTCTTTGAGTCTTCGGGATATGACCGATGGGTCGCGGCGATAAACTATAGAGATCTGTTCCAAGGTGGCATGTCGCTTAAGTGTTAGGAGAAGTTTTGCATCATCACTACTTAGAGAGAAGTCGTCGTCTTGCATAATTTGCAACCTTTAATTGTTTGTTTGCAATACTGTATTTCATGGATTCTTGCTAAAAACAAGTCCAGTCAAGGGGGCGAGATGGATTTTAAAGTGAAAATTTCTAGTATTGATGAAAAAGAGCTTAGTCACGCCTATGGGATTCTCTGTGCTTCGGTCTTTACTGATATTGAGACTTCTAGAAACTCCACTGAACTTACATTTTGCCGAATCCTGCCTGGTCTTGAATCGACACTCCATTCTCATTATGAAAATGAGTTCTTCTATGTGATTAAGGGAGAAGGGATGATGACGATTGATCATGCCAAAACTCAGGTAAAGGCCGGGGACATAATTGAGATTCATGCTTTCTGCAAACATTCGCTGAAAAATAGTAATCCCATTGAGAGCCTTGAGTTTCTTTCGATTTATTCTCAAACGCCAAAGGTGTCGGGAATTCCTTCTGAACTACTCGTAACTTCTGCTCCACCAACACCCAATGGTCCCCTACATCTGGGACATCTGTCTGGACCATATCTTGGGGCCGATGTGATAAATCGTTACATGAAAATGAGAAGAGTTAATTCGGTTCATCGTAGTGGAACAGATGACTTTCAAAACTATGTGTTTGAAAAAGGTGGGCCAGAGGGGTTTCGTCAAAAGATTATTGAAGGTTTAGGGAAATCAAATATTGTGATGGATGAGTTTATTAGTCCTTTTCAGAATGAAGCGTATCAAAAATTTGTTCAGTCATTTTTTGTGACTTTGAGAAATGATGGATTAATTGAAAAAAAAAGGCTCGCCCTCCCGTTTTGCCGAGAGTGCGATTTAACTTTAGTTGATGTTTATCTCAGTGGAAAGTGCGCTCACTGCTTTGAGAGCTCTTCTGGCGCCTGTGAAAGTTGTGGAGTCGTGACTCCGCCCTATGAAATTCTTGAACCTCATTGTGGGAAATGTCATAAAGAGGCGACTTCAAAAGAAGTGGAGGTTTATGTATTCGATCTCAAACCTCATCTTTTTTTGCTTGAAGATCTTCATCAAAAACTTTCAAAGCAAGGCCTGAAAACCCAAACTTTAATCAGTCACTTTAAGGCAACTAAGCTCTCTCCCCTGGTTATTTCTCACCCTGGGAAGTGGGGAATTAAGGTTCCAGGTGAAGAAGATTTAGTGATTCATGTCTGGTTTGAAATGGCAGCGGCCTATACAATGCTTCGAAATAAAAGTGAATCTAATTGGGTGCACAGTTTTGGAGTGGATAATAGTTATTATTATCTTCTACTTGTTCCGATTTTAATGAAGGTTTTTAACTCAGATGAAAAGTCATATTCAAGTGTCGTGATTAATGAATTTCTAAATCTTGAAGGGAGAAAGTTCTCCACTGGCCGCGGTCATGCTATTTGGGTCAATGAGTTTATGGATGAAGTTGCAAGTGACGCCGTAAGACTCTATCTCGCTAAAGTACGACCTGAACTACATGCGAGTAACTTTGAACTCACAAGTTTTAATCAATTTTATGGGGATGTTTATAATCGCCTTGAGGCGCTTCTTAAAGAATCCACACTTTCAGGTGAGGTCTTAGTCAATCTTGGAGAGAGAAAATTTATCGAAAGACTAAATTTTATTACCCGCGATTTAGAGGTGGCCTATCATCCAGAGAGCTTTTCTTTAAATAATGCTTACCGCTTAATTGAGGAGACTCTTTCATTAGTTGAAAGTGTCAAAACTCATTCAGCACTTTTTACTCTTGGGAAAAGAGTTTTAGCAAAAATGTCTTATCCTATTACTCCAGAGCTAAGTTCAGGATTTTTAGGAAGAACTGATCCCGATTGGGAACAGGATGTGAATCTTTATGTATAATCACTATGATGTTGTAGTAGTGGGAGCAGGATGCATTGGTGCAGCGACAGCACTTGAACTTTCAAAATGTTCTCAGTTAAAAGTATTAGTCATCGATGAGGCGGAAGTTGCCACAAAGGCCACGGGGAAATCTGGAGGCATGGTTCGCGTTTATCATCAAAGCCCTGAACTTATGGAACTAGCAAGACTCAGCATCTCAAGTTTTTGGAAAGAAGAGTTTCAAGAGACTGGAAGCTTCTACTTTGTACCAGAGGCGCAACTTGAAGAGGCCAGAAAAAATGTTCAAGAATTAAAGACACTAGGTTACGCCATTGAACTTTTAAATCCCACTGAAGCACAGGAATTATTTCCTCAGTATGATTTTTCATTTTCTTATATTGTTTATGAGCCAAGGGCCGGGTTTGTTGATCCTCAATCTTGTGCTAAAAAATGGATCGATCAAGCACTTAGGTTAGGAGTAAAACTTCAGCTTCAAACGAAACTTATCGGTGTGAATTATGAAAATGATCTCTTAAATCTCTCTACTTCGAAAGGAAGTATTAAAACCAAAGTGGTGAGTCTTGCCACAGGGGCCGGAACATTGGAGCTACTAGAAAAACATCAGATTGATCTTCCTTTAAAAGTAAAAGAACTAACAGTTCAAGCTTCAAAGATTTCGGCGGGTCAAGTACCTATGCCCTTTTATTTTGATTATTCAGATCTGAGTTTTGCAGGGATGAGAAATACAACAGATGGGATTGAACTACTTTCCTCTCATGCGGGAGTTCCAGCACGACTGACGCATCTTAAAGATATGACTGCTAAAAGTGCTTACAGTGAGTTTGATGCCTATGCACCTGGTCGACAAGGACACTTAACATTTGTTTCTTCATTGCCGGGTCTTTTTGTGAGTACGGGTTGGGGAGGAACGGCCTTTAAACTTTCTCCGGCCATTGGAAAACACGCTTGTGAAATGATTAAAAACTATTTTGGCCAAAGGATGAACCATGTCGGTCTCAACTAATACAATTATTATTATTGGTGCTGGTCCCAAGGCCATGGCAATTGCAGCAAAGAGTTTAGCGATGAGAAAAATTGGTTTAAATCCACCTAAGATTCATATTATTGAGAGAAATCAAATTGGAGCTAACTGGAAAGGAAGTGCAGGTTTTACTAATGGTAAAATGGATCTTGGCACATCTCCAGAAAAAGATATTGGATTTCCATATCAATCAACTCCTGAGATTAATCGCATTATGTGGGATTTTTCTTGGCACTCATTTTTAACAGCTATAGGAGAGTACGCTAATTGGATTGATCGAGGCAGACCTGCCCCGTCTCATGAAAAATGGGGCGCTTACTTATCTTTTGTTGCAGATCATTTTGATGATTCTATCACTATTAGTTATGGAAGTGTTGTTGAAATCGATAAAAAAAATAATGAGTGGAGAGTTGGAGTTGAGAACTTTGATGGAGTTAAAAGTTCTGCTTTAGGAATAGGGCTAGTTGTAACGGGACCAGGTAAAGCGAAGATGAATATTGGGATGGGAGATGATACTCAAGACTCAGTCTATGATCTAGAAAGCTTTTGGAAAAAGATTAATCATGAAGCGGCCTTTGGAAGAGTTAAAAAAGTGGCGATTGTGGGAGCTGGAGAAAATGCTGCCTCATGTGTGCTTGCACTTCATGGTCATTATGGAAGTTCAATTCAAATTGATATCATTTCTCCTATGGGATCAGTCTACTCACGGGGGGAGAGTCATTTTGAAAACCGGGTTTACTCAAATCCCAAAGAAGGTAAGTGGAATAAACTTTCATTAAAAGACCGAAAAGAATTTATTGCTCGCACTGATCTGGGAGTTTTTTCAGTTCACGCCATGGGGCTACTTAACAAATTCTCCTTTGTGAATATTGTTCCAGGTCGAGCAAGGAAAATTTATCGAAATGTACTTGAAAATAATTTAAGTTTAGAAGTTAGTTATCATGATGAGGTTGAAGTTTTAGATTATGACAAAGTCATCATGGCAACAGGCCATGATCAACTGGCATTCTTGGATGAGCTTCTGACTTCTTCTGCCCGAGAGGCCTTACTTAAAACTGAGATCAAGGCCCTAACTTCAGAGGAAGTTTCCCAGCATATTGATGGGGATCTAAGTTTAAAGAATTTCTTTCCAAAACTTCATTTACCAATGGTCTCAGGAATCAGTCAGGGGCCAGGCTTTGCAAATCTAAGTTCCTTAGGAAGACTCTCGGATCAGATTCTAAATGGGTATCTTTGATGAATAATTTAAAAAAACACATCAGACTCCTAAATGAGAGTGATAGAGAAATAGTGAACCAATTGCGAGTTAAAGAATATCATCGTGCCAAGGGATTTAGTGTCAATCCCGCGGGAATAGAGTGGAACCGCTCAGATGAAGAATCGATTGTTCTAGGAGCCTTTATTGGAGGAGAACTAGTTTCAACCATGAGGATGGAAATTGTTGAAGATCTGAATTTACTTGAGAGAAAACTTGAGTGTCCATGGGAATTCTCTTTTGAGTTAAAATTTCCTGTGATGATTTTAAGTAAGGCCTCAACGCTTAACTCTTACCGAAGTTATGGATTCAATACTCTTTTAAGAAAATATTGTTTAGAAATTGCCCAAAAATGGAAGGTTCATTATGTGGTGGGAACTTTTATCAAAAACTCACCTCGTACACTTTCGATGAAAAAGATGGGGTATCAATTTGTGGAAAATAAACAGGGATGGACTTCTCCTCATTATTGCTCTCATGAGTCAGTTTTAGTTGCTGCTCTCGATGTGAAAAAAGATATTGGCCTGGCCCTAGATGTAACCAATGAGCTTATAGGACCAGAGCTTTCAGGTTTTTTTTGGGATGGAGTTCAACCATCATTTAAAATTGTGAGAAATATTTCATGAATAAACTTCTTATCTTCTCTTTTACATTAACACTTTTACTTAATGGATTATTGACGAAGTTTTTTATCTCAAAGGGCCTAAAAGCATTTGAAATTCTTATTTTAAGTGGAATTGGTTCCCTTGGATTTGTCCTCGCTCACTCTATAAAGCATAACCATTCTTTAAGACCGAAGAATCTTAAAAAACAACTCCTGCGTGCGTTGATTGCGGGAACAGCATTGTTTCTTGTGACAACGAGCTACCAGTATCTAAGTGCGACTTCTGTTTCGTTGGTGAGTCGCACAGATCTCGCGATGCTTTTGGGATTAGGTCCTCTCATTCATGTGCCAAGTACTAAACGACAACGATTCTTGGCCTGTCTAGGAGTTGTTCTGATTCTTGTTTTCATTGGAATAAATGATGACTTGCAAGGAATGCTCCTGGCCTTTAGTGGTACGGTTTTTATTACCATTGGCTACCTTTTTATCAAAGTCAGTATGAAAGAAGAGAACGAATCAGTCAGTATCCTCACTCCCAGTCTCTCAGTCCTTATCTATGGGGTGGGAGTGGGGGCCATCTCTGACGGGGCAGTATTTAGTTCTGATCCATGGTTGATTCTGAGTGGTTTATCATTGGGGGCTTTAATGTTTCTTCTCTATCGTCTTACGATCAAGATGTATTCAGTAATGGATATCGCTTCGGCCGAGTATCCCACACTTCTTGCTTCAGGACTTATGCTTCCTTTTGAAGGTTTTTTTCTAGGCACTCACTTTTCTTTGGGCCATATCATATTGGTTGTGACGTTCATGTTGCTAGCTGGTTTTGGAGTTCAATTATTTAATCAAGTTATGGAGGCATAAAATGGGAAATACTTCGGGGGGATCATATCTATTTGATCAATTTGTTAATAGAGAGGAAGAATCTCTTCGTCTTAAAAAAAGAGCGGCCATGAGAATTGAGGGTCTCATCCCTTTACTTAAAAGACATGGTATGACCGATAATATGAAAGTTCTTGAAGTAGGTTGTGGTCACGGTATTCGCACCAATGAGATGGCCCGCCATTTTACTCAATCAGAAATTCATGGAATAGATTTATCAATTTCACTTTTAGAAGAGGCCCGAAAATCATCTTTAGCTAATGTTAAATATACAGAAGGCAACGCTGAAGCTCTTCCTCTGCCATCAGCGAGTATGGACTTTGTGTATTCTCGTTTGGTTTTTATGCACTTAAAAAATCCCTTAGCGGTGATTAAGGAAGTAAAGAGAGTCTTACGGCCCGGGGGGACGTTTATGATTGAAGATGCAGATCGCGATTTCATGAATTTTCATCCTGCACCTTCAACTTGGAATCGATTCTGGAAAAATATTCAAGCAGGACAAAGGCTGCTGGGAGGTGATCCGAACGTGGGTAGAAAGCTTGAGAGTTATTTAAAACTTTCGAGTTTTAATCATATCCAGCTTGAACTTCAGCCGATCCATGGAAAGACAGAAGAGGTATTAGAACTCTGTCAAACTCTCATGCCGGCCTTAAATGAGTATCTTCCATTGGAAGAAAGGAGTTTAGGTTACGAGGCCATTAAAGACCTTGAGGACTTATGCCATTCCACAGGAGTTTCTCTTTATCATCTATGGTTTGTGATATCAGGAAGAGTCCTATGACGTTTCTTAACATTGAGCAGATGACACTCAAGGCCTATCCTTTCGGGAAAGATCAAGGAGTTTATGGAAATCCAGTTCAAAGGATTTTTCTTCTTTCTGAACAAGGGGCCAAAGTTCAGGGAGTCTGGGATTGTAGTGAAGGTGGCTTCGATATCACATTTACATGGGAAGAGTTTGCTTACATTCTAGAGGGAGAAGTGCAGATTACCTCGGATGATCGTTCTTCAACGATTTTAAGGGGTGGTGATCTGGCCCATTTCAAAAAAGGGAATACTTATCGCTGGGACATTCCCCAGTATCTTAAAAAAACCTTTACTGCCATCGTAGAAGAAGGGGATTCATGAATATAAGACAGGCCAATAAAGAAGACATTGTATCGTTGGCAACTCTCTTTAATGCTTATTTAGATTTTTATCAAGTTAAGGATGATCATGAACGAAGTACAATTTTTTTACAAGATCGATTGGAGCGAGGGGATTCAATAATTTTCGTGGTGGAAGAAGAAATGGAAATCATAGGATTCGCTCAGCTCTATCCAAGTTTTTCGTCTCTTCGCATGAAAAAATCTTGGATTCTCAATGACCTCTTCATTAATGCAAAGGTCAGAAAAAATGGATACGCCACAAAACTCATGGATGTGATTGAAAAATTCTCTCGTGATTCTGAAGCAAAGGGTCTAGTTCTGAGTACTGGCATGGAAAATGAGAGCGCTCAAAGATTGTATAAAAAAAGGGGCTGGAAAAAGGATACAACGTTCTTTCATTATTTTTTGAATCATTGAATATAGATTGGTGTACGTTAAATGATGTGATCGAAATGCATAAATGATTACAGGCCACTTTAGGTGGTAGCACGTCTAATATAAGTAAAGAAATTTACACAAAAACCTGTCAGAGCTTCTTCCCTGTGCCGAGTAAACTCCATGGAAGTTAGACTGGGTTCTTTATATTGACGTTCTCATCTCGTCGGATACGGTCTCCCGCTAAAGTCTTTTGGCCTTCGTTTGAAACTTTAGAAATCGTTTTTATACGTTCCATCCATGACATCCACCGGCGACCCCGATTCTTGGCAGCAATAGTTTTGAGAATTTGCCTGCTTTATCTTTACGGTCTGCAGGGATCAACTTATTAAGATCTTAACGATATGTATACTGAAGTATACATAGTGACGTTTTACGAATGAGCTTTGCCGGGATGTTGACTGGAGGAGACATGAAAGAAATTGTTTTAAAAGATCCAAGGGAAATTGGTCCCCTCATCAAGGAGCTTCGATTGAAGATCGAGGTTACACAGGAGGAGCTCGCAAATTATTCAGGCCTATCTAGAATTGGAATTGTAAAATTAGAAAAAGAAGCGAATGACTTGAAGATATCAACTCTTATCAATGTGGCCAATCTTCTTGGCTTTGAAGTTGTTCTTAAAAGACGAAGTCGTAGATAGTTTTCCCTTTTTTTGCTCAAGCACTTGAAATTACGGCGATGTTGCCGGCATGATTTATACGGATTTAAGTATATCTTTTAAATATACGATAATTAGTATAAAATCATTATATACTAAAAAGCGTATGAGGTATTTATGACAGCAGAGGACGTTTTAAGGATCGAAAACATCAATACTCCTAAGAAAGCTGGGCTCGCGCTTAAAAGGCTTCGAAAGATAAAAAATCTCTCACAAGCAGATCTGGCTAAAATGATGAATATGAGGCAGCCAACTATTAGTGATGTAGAAAGCGGTAGGGGAACCTTGGATTCTTTTTTTAAAATAGTTCAAGCATTAAAGCTTAATTTGGAATTATCCAATCAAGGTGTTAGCAAGTTTAATGGAAGTGGTAAAAGTAAAGTGAAGAAGATGCTTAGCTATTTAGAGGATGAGGCCTAGTCATGGGACGTAAAAAAACGGGTAAGGGCCTAAATGTTTTCTTGAATGGCACTAAAGTTGGTATTTTGAAGAAAGATACTTCCGGTCAAATTTCATTTAAATATGAGGAGGACTGGATACAAGATGGATTTGCAATATCTCAATCACTTCCCATTCAAGAGCAAGTGTATAAAGGCGAAATCGTTTCCAGATATTTTGATAACTTATTACCAGACAATGATGAGATAAAAAAATTAGTTGCTCAGAAGTTTGGCGCAGAAAGCATTCGGCCATTTGATATATTAGAAGTCGTGGGAAGAGATTGTGTTGGGGCCCTCTCCTTTATTATCGAAGATGGTGGGGAGCCTCCAATCTTTGAGATGAACTATTCTAAGTTAACTATCAAATCGATAGCGAACAAGATAAGAGGGCTCGGCTCTTCAGCTCCTTTGGGAATGGAGGAGAATGACTTTAGACTTTCAATTGCAGGTGCTCAGGAAAAAACTGCACTCCTCAAAGTTGGAAAAAGTTGGTTTGAACCACATGGGCAGACTCCTACCACCCATATCATTAAGACTCCTATTGGTGCACTTGGAATGGACCTCAATTTTGATGATAGTGTCGACAATGAGTGGGCGTCGTTATTTATCATGGAGAAGTTTGGTTTAAAAACGTGTAAAGCAAATATAGAATCTTTTGAAGATCAGCGAGTTTTAGTCGTAGAACGCTTCGATCGACGCTGGCTCAAGGATGACGGAAAGGATGTTATTCTGCGCCTTCCTCAAGAAGATATGTGCCAGGCCCTTGGGGTTTCTCCTTATAAAAAATATCAAAATGAGGGTGGCCCCAGCATTGTGAATATTTCTAAGTTTTTGGCCGCTTCCCAAGAAGAGAAGGATAGATTTGATTTCTTTAAAGGAATTATGGTCTTTGATCTTCTTTTTGCAACTGATGGGCACGCAAAAAACTTCAGTATCTCCATGAATAAAAATGGATTTAAGATGACCCCTTTCTATGATGTCATGAGTGGGTACTTCCTCCATGCCAGAGAGAAACGAGGAATTCAAAAATTGAAGCTTGTGATGAGTGTAGGCAATTCTAATCATTACAGTTTTGATAAAATCTGGAAGCGTCATTATCAAGAGACTGCAAGTAAGTGTCTTATATCGAAAGAGGATTTTGAAAGAATCTGTGAGGAAGTAAAAAAGAGCTTTGATGAGTTTGAATACAAGGCGAAAGACTTAGATAAGAATCTTAAAACTGAGACACTTGAAATGATTGTAGAGGGAATGAGGAAAAGAGCTAAAAAAATATTGGTCTAGTCTACGCTTCTGAATCGTCTTATCATTTTTGCAATAATGCTCTTTTCGGCAAAGAATTGGTCTTGTGTGCGTAATAAGTTGCAAGATGTTTTTAAGAAACTCGGCCTTGGCTATTTTGGCCACCTCCATCATCGTAAGATATAATCCGGCCTCCGCAATGATCTGTACCCCTTTTTAGGGACAGATTATTAACGGAGTCGTTAGCGCTCTTAAAATACGGCAGTCCATCAAAAAGCTTAAAGCACCAATGCTCTAGGGACCAAGCCAGTAAGTTCCAAGGAGGATGAAACTCGATAAGACGAAGAGTCCAATCGCAGGAAGCATCTTCGAAAATGGATTCTTAACTCTCAAGTGAGTCACCATCGCCGCGAGCATGAGAAAACAAATTCCACTCGCCCCAAGCCGAACCAGCATCTGATCTTCCCGCATGAGCATAACCACGAATGAGATTTTGAGGATACCGACAAGATCTCGCAACCATTCTGGGTAATGATAGGCACGAAACTCATCTACGATGTTTTTGTAGCGCACGACCCAAACAAACAGAACCGATGAGAACACGAGGACCTTAGCGACGTCGACGAGACTGCTGTTCATAAATTGACTCCGGGAAGGGTAGTTTAAGTGATTCTTTAGTAACTCTATTATGATAAACTGAATTATGCACGTCACCCTAATTTTCATCTCTTCGGCCGCATTCATTATTTACGGATTCCTATGCCTCCTGACCTCCCACATGCGGGCCGAGTTTGAACGCTATGGCCTCAGTCGCTACCGGAAGCTCACTGGCTTTTTCGAACTCTGTGGAGGCACTGGACTTCTGTTCGGGTACTGCTTGGACTACTCACTTCCCGTCCTTTTAAGTTCTTGGGGACTGGCGACCCTCATGCTCTTCGGAGTCATCGTCCGGATCAAGACTCGAGACCCAATCGTGCAAGCGATTCCGGCGTTTTTACTCATGCTCCTGAATTTGAAGATTTTGGTGGATGCACTCAAAATGGTTCAGACTTATTGATCTAGAGAACGGAAGTATGGGCAGGTGACATGCTATTTTGATGAATGAGTATTTAATCCGAAATCCTTCCGTAACTTCCGCCAACCAATCTTGACATTTTTGTCATAAAAAATCCCTGACCTATTTCCACTCACAGTCCAGTGCCCTTATTTATTTCTACTTTACCCTGCATCAGAATGAAGTGAAGTCACATCTAAAGCCTTGAACCAAACAGGTCAGGAACAAATATTATGTAATGTTCTCAACGAATTGGTCGATAATTAATAATTGTTTAAACAATCAGACAATCGAGTGCTCACGTGAATTTGTCTAATCAAGCTAATTCGTGGAGTTGCCTCATAGACAGAAAGGTTTTATGGCCAACAATGTTTTAGTATTTACGAAGAGATTCGATTTTAAGACTCTTTTAGAAATAGAATGTAAAGTTGTTAATGGATTTCCTCCTATGGTCAAGGATACTGTTGAAGAATTTGAATCAATGCTAAATCTCATGCATGATGTCGACGTTGCAATTATTGATGAGCCTCAGAAACAAGAAGATTATCAAATCCTATTACGAGCAATTAAATTGAAAGAGGGGAAAATTAGAAATATAATTTTACTTACAAAAGGAATAGAAGCTTCAAAATTATACAAGTGCTTCACTCCTGATCAAGCTGCTGCCTTAATAGAACATTTAAAATTAATTCTAAAACCTAATACTGATGCTAAACAAGATTACATATCAGTTCCCATTGAAACATTACTTCATTTTAAAATGGTACCTTTCGACTTATTTATTAAATTAGGTGAGAATAAGTACCTGAAGCAAATACTTGCAAATGATGAGATTAATTCAAAACTTCTTGTTGGACTACAGGCCAAAGGGGTGATGGAACTAGGATTTGAAAGGCAACACAATAAAGATTTTTCCCTTATGCTACTCAATAATATGATTAATAAAGTGGAGTCAGATTATTCCAATGAAGATGCCAAATTCAAGGCCGTCAATGAAGTATTTGTTACGACAAAAGATATTGTTAGAGGCTTAGGTCTTCCGCCAAAAGTTATTCAAGTCTGTGAAAGCATGATGGGCCAGATTAGTGATGATGTGACTAAGAGTAAAGATCGATTCTCTTCCTACCTTACGAGTATGAAAACAAAAAAAGAATTGAATTTTCAATTCCGATTCGTTGAGCTAACAAGCTTCATAGCAACTCAAATGGTCTCCCTTGCTCACAAAGGCGATTCTGAGGAAAATACACGTACAATCATTTTTTCTTCATTTTTTTGTGATGTAGCTCTTAAAGACTCATCTCTCTTAAAGTTAAGGACAGAAGATTCTATTCAGGACTTGTGGCCAGAAGATAAAACGTCAGTGCGAGAGCATGCGCTTAAAGCTTCTGAGATTATAATTACATATAAAAAGGCTCCGTCTGAAGCTTCCGCTATCATCAAACAGCATCATGGTTCATTAGATTGTATTGGGCCACGTAAGAATGAGAGTCTGGGCCATCTAAAAGTGAGAGGCCAAATCAGCAGCGAAAGCACCGCCAGATTAATTTGCTCAAGCTTCTAGCATTAGGTTGTTTCAGTTTCAACTTGT
>Ga0247843_1003020_pt1 | contig 28680 bp, 20 predicted proteins | sample LaCruzMarch2017__FD_192420 | JGI IMG/M metagenome (GOLD analysis project Ga0247843, IMG submission 192420) | Freshwater microbial communities from meromictic Lake La Cruz, Castile-La Mancha, Spain - LaCruzMarch2017_8m | ecosystem: Environmental > Aquatic > Freshwater > Lake | place: Spain... | reverse complement strand
AGGGCAAACGCTAACCCAATCGGTATTTGCCGCAAATATAGCTGCTGGATTGGTAGTCAATAAGCGTGGCACAGCTTCCGTTGGTAGGAAGGAGTTGGAAACAAAATTGTCTCAAGTTTCCAAACTGATTTCTAATTCTTCCTTTGCAACGATACGAGATCAATACCATAACCAGCGAATTGTATTTACAAATGGTTGCTTTGATATTCTGCATGAAGGTCACCGAGTTCTTTTGCAATCAGCTCGTTCACTCGGAGATATTTTGGTTGTAGGTGTTAATAGTGACTCCTCAGTAGCTAGACTTAAGGGTGAAACTCGGCCAATAAATAGGCAAGAAGAACGGGCTTTAGTGTTGTCGTTATTGCCGTATGTGGATTTTGTAATCATTTTTGAAGAAGACACCCCACTTGATTTAATCAAAGTTATAAAACCAAACACATTAGTTAAGGGTGGAGACTACGATTCTAAACAAGTGGTTGGGGCTTATTTAGTGCCCGAAGTCGTGATTATAAATTTACTGCAAGGGCATAGTACAACATTTTTGTCTAGTATGAATACTCCTAATTCTTACAAAAGTTGAGTCTAGACTTATTGGAATTGAGTTGAAATTGTAACGGTTAGCTTATAAGTAATTATTGGGGATAGATTACCAATGGTTTATGAAGAATAAACTTATATCGGCACCTTCTAGATTAACCTTAATTTTGCTTAATGTTCGTTTTTAGTGTCTAAATTATTTTTGAAAAATAATGGCAAATACAAATTTTAAGGATCAGTCGTTGGAGTTTCGACTCGCTTTGGATTTGTTAATGGTGTTTATTGCCTTTTCACTTTCCATGTTTTTGACGCATCGAATTGGTTTGCAAGTTAGAAAGCGGGATATATTGCAAGTTGGAATTCTTTTCATCACTTGGTATCAATTTACTACAAGTACTGAGTATTATCGAAATTTTAGATCCTTCAACATTGTTGAAGATATGTTTGTTGCCCTAAAGGGCGCTGCTTTACTCTCACTAATTTATGCAGCGGTTGCTTTTTTAGTGGGTATTGGAGGTGATGAACGTTCAGGGTTTCTTATATTCTTTATCATTACCTTTTGCTTGTTGTTTCTTCGTAAATACTTGTATCGTAAGATATATCAGTATTTCAAACTGAACAATGTTATTCCCGTTGTTTTCGTTGGAAATTCTTCTACAGTGAAGGAAATGTCGGAAAGCATGGAGCTGAGGCCGTGGATGGGGTACTCAGTAATTGGCGTGATAGACGTTGAAGATAATTACGATTTAAGAGTTGTATCACAAGAACTACAGGGTTTAATTGAATCTGATGAGATTCAACGAATTTTTATTCTAGAGAGTGTTATTCAAAAAGAGGATTTAGATATTTTAGTAACCACTTGTTTGTCGCACACCGTTCAAGTATTTATAATACCTGATGGACTGAAATTTTACACGGAAAGATACAAGGTTCAATTTTTTGATAGATTACCAATTGTAGCGGTGCGCAGCAATCCCTTGGAACTCACAAAATATCGATTGCTTAAAAGGTTATTTGACATTGTTTTTTCTTTGATGCTTTTCCTCACCGTTTTGCCCTTTGTGTTTTTGGTTATTGCTATTGCTATAAAATTAGATTCTTCTGGGCCTGTATTTTTTGTTCAAGATCGATGGGGTTTGAATAATCATCTATTCAGTGCTTTTAAGTTTAGAAGTATGAGTGCTAATTCAAAGGATGTGCTTCATGGAAAATACCAACAGGCTGAAAAGAATGATGCGAGAGTAACCCGTGTTGGTGCATTTCTCAGAAAAACCAATTTAGATGAATTACCACAGTTTATCAATGTTTTTCTTGGAAGTATGAGTATTGTGGGGCCTCGTCCACATCCAGCGCCACTAAACGAAGAGTCAAAGGATCAAGTGGATCAATATCTACAGCGACATTTAGTTAAACCAGGTATTACAGGTTGGGCGCAAATTAATGGCGCCCGAGGCGAGACAAAAGAGATTTCTCAAATGCAAAAACGAGTAGACTTTGATATTTGGTACATTGAGAATTGGAGTTTTTATTTGGATGTTAAAATCATTTTTCTGACGGTCTGGAAGATGGTTAAAGGGGATAGTCAGGCTTATTAACTGCGTATGAGACCATCATATTTCACCGTTTTATTTCTAGTTTTTTTACTCTCTTCTACTAGGGTTGTAGCGCAATATATCCCTTATCATACCGATAACGAAGATTTATATGCTTGGCTCAATGATTTGAGAGTAGAAGGTATTGTGGATTTTAATCCGGCAGTTCGACCTCTATCAAGAAAGCAGATTGCTGATTTACTGATGCAAGCCGATTCATCTGGTCAGCTAAATTCTGTGCAGACCAAAGAGTTGGCTTTTTGGTGGCGTGAGTTCGGTAAAGAAGTTGGGTCTGGCAAAAAGATGAAAAAAACTAGAGTTTATACAGATTCCTATTTCAAAGATCGCTCTGTAAAAAAGAGGATTGATGCGCTCTACTATTCGAGTGAACTATTCCAAGTAACAGCCAATCCAATTTTAAGCATTAATGGGTTTCTTAAAACGGACGGAACTATTGCATATAACAGGGGTTTGGGGGGTGAAATTTTTGGCCGAATCAGTAAGGGTTTTGGATTTTACATTAATGTTCGTGAGATTGTAGAGAACCCAAATTGGAATGGCAGCCCAAATTTATCACCTGAACTGGGAGGAGTTTACTTAAATAGTAAAAGTGTACAGGATGCGATTGAGTTTTACGAGTTGCGAGGTGGAATTACTTATGGATGGAAATGGGGAAACATAGGGATAATTAAAGACCATCTTCAACTGGGTACAACAGAAAATCAAGAAATCATTTTAAGCAAGCGAGCGCCAAGCTTTCCGAGGCTTCATTTGCAGATATCGCCAGTACCATGGGCTCAACTTACCTATACGATAGGATGGCTTAATTCAAATATTCTAGATAGTGCTCAGTCCTATGCAACTGGAAATGGAGCGTATCGAGATGTATTTCATCAAAAATATTTCGCTGCTAACATGTTGACATTCAGACCATGGAAATCACTTCATGTAAGCATAGGAAGCTCGGTTGTTATTGGAGATAACAATCTTAATATAGGGCACTTCATACCAATTATGTTCTATACAGCTTTGGACCAGAGCTTTAATAGCCAGAACAACAGTGCTGGACAGAATAGCCAATTTTTTGGAGACGTGTCTTGGAATGCATTCAAGTATGTTCAACTGTATGGTAGTGTTTTGGTAGATGAAATTCGCTTATCTACAGCGTTGGATAACAAAAAACAACGAAATGCACTTTCATGGAAGGTCGGAATGCGGACTCGGCCGTTTACATCCGTTAATCTAAAGTTTTACGGGTCATACACTCAAGTTCGCCCAGGTGTTTACAGTCACTACATCCCAACGACTACATACGGCCATGCCGGCTATACGCTAGGGCATTTCTTGGGAGAAAACTCTGACCAAATTATTGCAGGTTTGGAAATGAGACCTCTTCCAAAGTGGAGAATAATATTGGAATGGGAGCAATGGAGAAAAGGGAAAGAAGTAGTATTTGGAGTTAGCGCTGCTAATTTATCTGGCACTGAGTTTATGCCCAAAGTTTTGGGGCGTAGAACGTCTTATACTATTCGATCGGAATACCATTTAATAAATGACATTCGTTTTAATGCTGGATTACAGTATATAGATGGGTTTACAAATGGTACATTCCAGTTTCCTCAAATAAGTACGGGAATGGTTAATAGTATTTGGTTTTTTGGAGGAATTCGAGTCGGAATTTAAGTTTTGGAAAATTGCACTGGCCAATGGGGTTCAATTTTTAACTCTATCGCTTAAGAATTCTCGATATATTTTTCCATTTGTGGTTGGTTTGAATTCTGACGTGAAGTAGGCAGCATTTGGATACCAGTGTTCAACTTCCCAAAAACCCCACGAAATTATTCCTCCGATATGAATGTTTTCGCTAAGCACCTTTAGGTAACGTTTGGATTGCATTGCCTGAATTTTATCATTTGTATCATTTCGAGATAGTTCATTCCTCTTGCCATATCGCACATCAAATTCAGTTACCATTATCGGTTTTCCAAATTGACTTAAGGCGGTTAATCGTCTAGTTATAGTGTCGTTAGGAATGGGGTCTTGCAACTTGAAGTGAGACATCACTCCAATGTAATCGAAATTTAATCCTACCGAAGCAAACAATTGTAGGTTTCTGTAATAAAGACGATAACTGTTTATTTCGCTGGTCGAAATGACTTTTCCTTCATTTACACCAAAGACTACGTTTGGATAAGCTGTTTTAACAGCGGTAAATAGACTTTTCAATCGTGCTGCAGTAATCTTGTCCCATTTATATAGAAAAGGATGGTTTAGGAAATCCCATGAAGATACGTTCGGATAAACTCTTTGAATTTTTGAAAGTAAAGTCTGTTTTGCAATCTCAAAACTGGCATCTGAACCATCGGAGAGATACGTTGCTACCTCTGGGATCCCTTCCATATCTCCATGCACTAAATAGTGGCCTTTAATGGCAACTCCCCAACTGGTGAGCGAATCTAAAGCTTGTTTAGTTTTATCTATATCAAATCGTTTATGGCCTTTTTCTAAACTATTGTTGAAATTACCAGGTCTTAAGGCATCAGCTATTGTAGCAATGTCATGCTGCTTGACAAACGCTCGATATTTATCTCCAATGTTATCTTGTCGAAGTAAAGGTTCAATTTTTATGGCCACTCCTATTGGTTTTTGCAATACACCAGTAAAAGGTTCCGAATTAACGTTTTCGGATTCTTGTGATTGCGCTGATAAGGGAGTATTAGAGCAATTGTTGAAAAGTAAAATAAACAATAACAGTGGAACTCTACTTGCGAGAAATGACATCTTTGAAGAAATAGGGAATAAGACTAAATGGCTCTATAAGATAACGAAAGTAGTATCTTTTTGGGCTTTCAATTAGTCTATATAACCACTCAAGACTAAATCGACCAATCCATCTTGGTGGTTTGCTAACTGCTCCTGTGAAATACTCCATACAAGCACCGCCAGCTAGAAAAATATTCGTCTCGATAAGTGTAAAATGGTCGCTAATCCATTTCTCTTGACGTGGCATACCCATACCTACCAACGTTACATGCGGATGGAATGAGTTTATGGATTGAATCACCTTTTGTGAATCGGTAGAGTTTTTGGTAGGGTCGAAGAAACCATGTTCATACTTAAAATTAATTTCAGGGTAATGGACTCCAAGAAATTCGTTTACTCGCTCTCCGAAATTTGGAGGGCCACCTAAGAAGAATAGCTTTAACCTCCTTTTGTTCATCTCTTTGAAAAGCTCTGGAAGAAGATCAACGTAGGTAATTCTGTAATCTCGACTAACTTGATTACGTTTGAGAAACTTAGCCCAAAGGATTAGCGGCATACCATCGGCATGAATTAAAACGGAATTGTTAAAACAATTTGCAAAATCAGCATCCTTGTGAAAAAGGAAAATGCTATGCAAATTGTGGTTAAGAATAATAGATTTCTGATTGCGTTCAATAGTCTCAACACAAAACATTATCAAACCATTTAGGTTCACCCTATCATAGTTTATACCTAAAACATCAATCCTATCGGCCATTTTCCAATCCCGTTATTTTCAACAACAATTGAACTTTAGCGGTCCAACTCAACTCTTCTCTTACATTTTTACCAAGAGCGCTGAAATCAGAATTCAACTCCTTAGAGACTAATTTTCGCAACAAATCTGGCAGGGAGTTTGGGTCCTCATGTTGAAAGAGATAATCAGAAAACGAATCTTCCAATAGGATTACTGCATCAGGATAATTAGATGCAACAACTGGCTTATCCATCGCCAAATACTCATAAAGTTTAAGTGGTGAAAGATACATCTTCCCTACAGAAAGAGGAATTGGACCAGAATAACACGCATCAAATCCGTTAATGAATTTTGGGATTTCCTTCCAATCTACCGCCCCTGTAAAGACTACTGAATCATAAAGGTTCAGTTTGTTTACAAGATTTGTCAGTTCGTAATATTCAGCTCCATCACCAACTATTGTTAGCCCAATATCGATTCCTTCTAATCGTAATGTTGATACCGTTTGAATTGGTAAGCTTAAATGTTGCCAAGGCATTAGAGATCCAACAAAACCCAGTACAAAACTCGAATTGTTTGGTCTATTGACGAATTCTATTTTTGGATTGAAGCGGAAAGCATCCACTCCATTGGGAACAACGATTACTTTTTCGTTTTGAATGTCGAAGGCCTTAACAATTAATGACTTAAGGTCTTCAGTAACCACAACTAAAAAGTCACAATTTCTGTAAGCTGAAGCTTCAGAGTATCTTGCCCATTTCTTGAAGAAAGTGGTGCTTCTGTCTCCCGAGGATTCTTGAGAAAGTATTGCATTAGATTCTAGTATCCAGACACCACTTTTCTGCTTGAAGAATTTGCCGAGACCCATAAAAAGGCCATATCGCTCATAAACCAAATTTGGTCTTTTCGATTCTGATAAGAATGCGCCTTTCATTATAAGAACCATACGAATTAGAAAGCGAATCGTGTCGGAGGCAAGTAAAACGAGCGTCCTTTTAATTCCGGATGTTTCTTTCTGTGGTTCGAAGTTGGCCGTTACCATCCGTTCTGGAACAATATCTCCAATGATGAGTTCTTCTACGGAATGACCAAGGGTTTTGAAGGCTCCAATTACCCCTAAAACGTGAGCCCTCGGACCATGGCTGCCTGAAACACTTTTAGTAGAAACCCTTGGAGCCCCGCTTAAATAGAGGACCTTCATACTAATGATTCATAAATTAATTCCAGTTTTTTTGACTGCTTTTTGATATCAAAAAGGGTGTTCACTTTTTCCATTCCCGAGGAACCCATGGTTTCTCGTAGACTCCAATCGTCAAGCAAAGTTAAAAGATGGGAGGCTATTTCGTTAGAGTTTCTTTCCGCAGCTAAGAGGCCAGTAACTCCATGGCTTACTACCTCTGGAATGCCGCCATGCCACGAGCTAACCACAGGCACACCCAATGCCATTGCTTCTGCAAATACCATCCCAAAGGTTTCGGAATTGCCGTCATTTGCCGTGCAGCTAGGAACACATAAAATAGCGCTCCTATTGATTTCTTCAAGCACTTGATGGTGATTCCTAGAGCCAAGTAGCTCTATATTTCCCATGCTAGATACTGCAGCATTTTGGACTAAAGAAGCCATCGGTCCATCGCCAATTATTTTAAGCTTTGCTTTTGGATGTTTTTTAGAAACGATTTTGAATGCATCCAAAAGATATTTGACCCCCTTTTTTTCAACTAATCTGCCCACAAATACAATCGTGTTCAAATCACGCAAATTTGGACTATAATACTCTAAATAAGATTCTGTGTCTACTCCGATATAATGTTGTCTAACCTTAGATTCTGAATATCCTAAATCTATCACTTTCTGCATTAGAAAGTTTGAAACTGCAATAAACAAGGTTCCTTTTTCCTTGAGTTCATCCTCTCTACGCGCAAACATGGCATGGTTCAAGTCTTTACGCATACTGATGGTAGATCTGTCAGTCAGGACATCATATCCATGAAATGTCGTAATAAGTGGGATATTGTATTGCTTTGCAACAGGAATCATTAAAGATCCATTCGGAGCAAAATGGGAATGAATCAGGTTTGCAGATTCAAAAATGGTCCTAGATCCAAATGCGCCTTGAGTTAATTTAAAAAACGCTTCGTAAAATTGTTGTAGTAATCTAGAACTAGTGGGGAATATCAGCTCATTATTGACACTTGAAAGATTAATGCCATTTGCAATAGACTCTAAACCAACAAGTTTTGCCTTCCAGTCAGTCAAGTGTTTCGTTTGTTCTAGTACAAACGTTTGGCTCAGTGGTAAGAGTTTGTCTGTGAATATGACTGCTTGTTTTTTAATTTTCACAGAGAAAGTCTTAAGTTACGGTTGTTGGAAAAATTCGAGGCTTTGAAATGAGATGAACTGCCATAAAGCAGGAAGGAATTGATTAATGACTACTCAATGCTTTTAATTAGCCTTGCTGGTATTCCTCCATATACACAACCCGAAGGGACGTTTTTGTTCACCACAGAACCTGCAGCAACTACGGATCCTTTGCCTATAGTAACTCCCTGAAGTATGATTGCTCCACAACCTATCCACACTTCATCTTCTACAACAATTGGTTTGGAATTGACTCCTCTTCCTTTGGCAGAATCGAACTTCAATCCATGCCCAACGGTCTCAAAACATACTCTAGGCGCAATCAAACAGTTGTTGCCGATAATGATTTTTTCTTTCGGACATCCAAACCTAATATCTGTATTCAGAAAGGTGCCAATTCCAATTTCAATATTTGAGGCTTTGCCAATAGGCCTAATTGTCAGAGGACCAAAAATTGAGCACTTACCTATCACCTTAATTCCGGCAAATCTGTACAATAGGTATCTCCTTGAATCTAGAATCTTTAACCGCGAAAAGTGATTTGCAATTGTCAGGAAAATAGCTTCTCGAAGTTGCTGTTTAATTTGCTTCATACTGCTGAATAAGTTTTAAGCGAAACTTCACTTTAGGTTTAGTTCTTTTCTTCCTGGAAAGTCGCCAAAAAAAACCTCACTTAATTCCCACAATTCCGCATCATGAATCAGTTTTAAGAACAATTGATTATCCTTAAACGCTGCCCAGCGCGAAAATAGAGAATCAATGTCATGTCCCTCATTTTTGAAGCTACTTCCGCCCCCAAAATCAGGGATTTTGGATAGTGTCTTCTCGGCTTCTTCAAAATAAGGTAATTGTAAGCATTCAGCAATTCTAGTTCGATACTCTTTGCTTTGTATAAATTTTTTGTAGTCAATAAATGTTATCTGTTCTGATTTGGATGTGTTACTAGCCAACCGCAGAAGAGACTTGTAAGTTTCAATTTTTGTTTTCATTTTCGATTCACTAGATTTCCCGTGCTTAATGCTGCTTGCAATCCAATTGCACGGATCCCGCAGAATGATAATCAACTTTGCTTCATGTAGTTTAATCAGATTGTCGTAAGGAACCATTTCTGGCGAAAGGTCTTCCATGGAATAAAGGATGTTTGGCACAGTGCCCAAGCCAACTAAACTCTCGCTTAATTTATGGCGGCCTTGAATACCACTGTCATTTGTTTCAATACCATGTTGATACAGTACTCTTCTTCCTGTCATGGGTTGTAACTCCAATCTGAAATTGTTAAAATAAAATCGACAATGGTTGAAGTGTAGCAGGTGCCCTATTCCAATGCAAAGCCATGATATGATGACATGCTGACCAGAGCGTTGCGGTGAAAAACTCAGCCACAGCGAATGTTTCTTACCATTATCGAAAGGGTTGAACAATTGAGGGGCAAGGAGTTTACTTAAAAATTTGGCGGTCGTTGAATTCATACAATTAAATGTTTCCACTATTGACTCTGGTTGGCGAGCAATTAATTGTTCGAAAGCTTCTTCCTAAGTGGAAAATGAGCTTAACAAATCTGGAATTTTTTAGATTAGACATCACTCTTAATTGGATTGGGGGATGAATAAGTCAGTTAATCTCTTTATACTAGACTGCCGCATATTTCCTTCGGGAAAGAAAATACAGAAATGCGAAGAAAATAAAAGTAAAGCTGTTGCGGCCCACTAATTCGCTTTGGCTAAAATTAAATACAAGAAGAATATAGCAAAATGAAAATGCAACAGTAATTCTCTTAGAATAGAGTTCTATGGCATATTTACTAACGCGTAGGTAGGCAAATAGAAGCGGAATAGCACCAAGAAGTCCAAAATCAATCAATAACTGAATGAAACCATTATGAGCATGGCCTGGGCTCCAATTGAAGTATTGAAGAACCTGTTGATACGCATCTGGCGATTCCCAAAATGCGGAAAATCCATATCCGAACCATGGACGTTTAATTGCAGCTTCTATAACGTAAGGCCATAGAGTGGTTCTACCAGATAGGTCTGCAGATTTATCCAAATATTCAGAAAGAATCACTTTAACGTAATCTAAATCAAGAATTATTGGAAAAAACACTAAGACCAAGGCCATGGAGATTAGTAGAATAGTAGCTAATCTCTTATTACTTGATAGTGATGTAGTTAACATTATTGGGATTAATGTTGCAGCTGCAACCAACCCAGTAGCCGATTGACTTACTACAAGCCAGAAGGAGGCAAGAGCAATAAGAAAATAGTTGATTCTCTTTCTACTTAATTCAAAAAGGATGAACATTACCATGAAACGTCCAAGCACGTTTTTCATTGGAAAAAGTCCCTTAAAAGTGCCTCTTAGGTTACTGTTTTCACCCTGATCTATTAGTGTGCTTGCATCGACAAAATACATTAGAAGAGTGAATATGGAAGTTATGACAAGAACGTTTCGAAACGCATTTGCAATCGCTGTTAACGTCAAATCTGTTGAAGATCTAACGGAAAGATAATAAGCAATAAAAATATTAATAGTTAATGCGAAAAGTCGCTGGATTGTAATTGCTGAATCTATGGAAATAAAGATATTAATACCCATAATAAACAGGAATCCAACCATAAGTAAAACGGAGGATTGTTTTAGTATAAAAATATCTCTGTTGGCAAGTCCTTGAACTGATTGTATTAGAATCAATATCCATGCACCACCATAAAACGCTGTTCTAATTCCCGATGGGATTAAATCGATAAAAATCCCAAATGATAGAATCAATACCTGAATCCAAAGAATTGTGGTTGTAGTTGCGTTCAAAACACAAGTATTGGATTATGGTATAAGAATTTGTGAGACAGGATTCTGTTTTTGTTTTTTATCGAGTAAAACGGTGCCAGCAGATTGAATCCCATCTCTAAGAATTCAATCGTTTTCAGCCGACAATTGGTTATACAAAACAATATCTTGACTATATGATTCTTTAAGATAATCGGAAAAGGTCGGATAGTTTTTTAAACTTGCTGCGCGGTTATTTGCGTTTAAGATTTTATTTTTGATTTTCGCTCTTCTCTCTGCGGAAAGAAAAAAGGAAAATAATCTATGAATTACCGTTTTTCTTTTCATCAGTCTATTTAGACTGGACATAGCTGGATTTCCAGATTTATTGAAAACTTGATCTTTAGAAACCTGAAATTCGTTTGGTATACCAAGAAATGATGCAACTTTTGTGATAGCGGTATCTGGATTGGTCATTAGTTGAACATAATCTAAAATTAAGACATTTTTAAATTCAGATTTCCAGATTGGAAGCCATTTCGAATATTTACCTGGACTTTCATAATCCCAAAAAGGCATGTATCCATCATCAATTCTTTTCTGCGAGAGTAAGAAGGATTTCAATGGATCAGTAGCTTTTTCATACCCATCTCTTACTTGGTGCATGAAATGTGAAAAAGCTCTTTCAACAGGGTTTCGAAGCACAATTATGATTTTTGCATTTGGGTTATATTCTTTAATGTTTTCAATAGCTTTAACACTGTAGAAGTACATTGTGGAGCAATCTCCGGCCAATTGATTTATTTTCTTGGCGCCAAACAAATTGATATAGGCCTTTTGGTCGGTGGTTACCATCCGTTTCAACCGCTCATTATCTCCAGGACCTTTATATTTCAGACTTTCATCCTTGAACATAAAGTAATGGGGTTCCTTTTCAATTGGTAAGAATATGGAATGGTTAGTTCTTAACCAATGGTATAGCGTAGTAGTTCCGCATTTTGGCGGGCCAATGACAAAGAAATCTACCATGAATTTATTATCTGTAGAATTGAAATTAGCCTTCATACCAATTTGAAAAAGACATATTTAGAAGTTCTTCTAATTTTTGAATATCATTTTTGAAATACTTTTTATTTCCTTCCAAAATCCAGGTTTTAGAAGGAAGCTCTGGGTTTTTCATCATTTTACTTTTTAACACCTTTTTTACGGAATTAGGAATCCAAGTATTGAATCGGCTGTTGAAACCAATTAGTTTGGAATAGGTTCTTAGGATACTTTGCACTAACTGATTTTTGCCAACATGCCCTGTGTTTCGGCTAGTCAATTCAAAGTGCTTATTTTCTTGAAGACCCACAAAATTTGAAAAGGTCCGAAGGAACTCTTCCGTGTTATGCTTCATATCCTCATAGCGAAGTATTAGCAATTGATTGCGCCCGAATGTATCAATATAGCGTTTTACCTGAGAATAGTATTCGCTTTTACTCATATAGTGATAAGAGCTGTTTTTAAGTAGTCTCACCTTTTCTGAATTGACCAAGGTATCAAGGTCAAATTGTGGCTCCCGGCCAAGTCTAACATTGTGAATCATGTTGCTTATGGCGCGCTCCATTGGATTTCGAAGAATGATAACGATGGGAGAGCTAGGGAAAAGGCGCTTTATGTTTTCAGGAGCAATGGGAGAATACAAGTATGAAGGACTAAAATCACCCGTAAGCCCTTTTTTTACTCCAATTTCGGACAAATAATCTTGTAAGGAAATATCGGATTTTTCATTTAGTAACTGAGGTTCCTTATTTAAAGGGGTCACAAAACCTTCAAGGTTGCAGCAATAATCAAACAGCGCTGTAGTACCAGACTTTTGAGCGCCAACGACAAAAAATAGTTTTACCTCTGTCATATCAATTTTCTGATTTAATCACTTTACCTAGAATATAGTTGTAACGAGTAGCACTGTAAATTGTAATCAGTTTTACTAGCAATGGGACTGAATGTACTGAATTTATTCTTTGAATTGTGACTGAGTTTTTAACGCTTTTGCTTGGGCTTCCTCCGCAAGAATGGTTTAATCCTAGCGGCTCAGCGTTATCCGAATAGAACTTATTTATTTCAGTAATAGGCACATTATGAATTTTAGTAAAAAGTGACAGTATGTCTATACTAAAAACTGTAAACTCATGTTTAATTAGCATGAAGTATAAGCCAATTCCCGCGTACTTTTTTTTGGCTCCTCGCTTGCTAAGTGAATGGAAGACTAGGTAGGGGTGCTTTCTTGTATGAAAAAGAATAGAAGTGAACTCCGGAATTGACTTCAAAATTAGACTTTGAAGAATTGACTTAGAGGAGTCGATAATTATTTGCCTCGAAGAAGAACGAGCAATAGTTGCATACATTTTGCGAAAATAATGTCGGTATGTGTTGCCATTTGCAATAAGATTTACAAGTGAATCTTTCACTTGAATCTCTTTAGGGTTAATTCCTTCGGTATGCAAGTCTTTCAAAACTTTAGACCAGAATGGACAGGAGAAAAATTCAGCACCACAGCCACAAGTGGAAACATGGTCTGTATTATAACGTTTGTATATATGTCGTGATTCTCCTACACCAATTGAATCGCTCGAAGCGGAAAGTATATCGTGCAATAGGGTACTTCCCGTGCGTTCAAAACCTACGATGTATTTAACTATAATCATTGTCGATACAGGCAGCAACAATAAATCATTTATTAAATTGCAATAAGGTCTTCCATCGGTTATTCGCTAGTACCGCTCTTATTTCTTCAAGATTAGCAATTCGCTCTTCTAGAGGTAATTTGGCTTGCCGTTTATTGATGGGAGTTCCAAATTTGGTAGTTTCTAAATAGGTAGCGAGAAAAGACGATATGCGATTAAATCCATCAGTTTTCACCATTTCCTCGTATGTAATACGTAGAACATTTTCTCGTCCAGACAATAAAGTATCCATACCATCTATGAGTTTTTGGTTTTTGTCTAAGAAGGCGAGCAAATCTTCAGTGTTAATATGAAGTTTGGATAAAAGAGTGCTTTGCTCAGTTTTAACTGAATCAAATGATTCCCATTTGGTCGATGCAGTAGCTTCTCTTTGAGAAATGTACGTGTTTAAATAGTTCTCTCTAACTAAGTGGATGATTATTGTGTTGGAGTCATTCGCTAGATTTTCCCAATAGTCCTTCGGCACTCTATGGTAATAGAAAACTTTATGCCCGACCATTTTAAATTTGACAAGATAGTTACCATTAATCATAAAATTGGTAATCCATGGAGTGAAATATTGGGGTTTGCGGAATACTTCTCGCCACATAAAACAATCTGGATGTGATTCTAGAAATGAGCAAAGTAGATTTGACCCAGAGCGCGACCTACTTACAATAACTAGTTTGGTATATTTTTTTGCCCCAAATATCTTTCCTAGGAGGAATATGGTTTCCCTTTGAATCTTCTTGATAAATGAGTTGTCTTTTTTCAATGTTTCAGATAACTATAGTTTTCTCATTGACTCAAGCAGTTGTTTGCCTTTTAAGTATAGCATTCCTTGCTTCACAAATTGATACACACCAAACGCGATAACGAATCCCCAAAGGGAAAACAAACTAACCATTGGCCAGTAAAGACCCACTAAAACTAATAATGAAACAATATAAGATTGAAGTACCACTTTTTGTTGATGTGATACTAACAGCATACTCCCGGAAAGATTAGTAAACACATTAATCAAACCGATTAATCCAATTCCTATAAGTAGATGTTCAATCTGCCCATCTAAATTCATAAATTTGGCTATGTATCTTCCTAAAAATATATAGATGAACAATACGGGAAGATAGGAAATCACACTGTACAATTGCGACTCTTTAAAAAGCTTTAATAGCTTTTCGTAATTGCCACTGTGAAACGCTTTACTGAATCTAGAGCTATAGTTTGATGACATTCCGTCCAAAACACTATTTGAAACTGTATAAAAGCGCAGCAATACACCTACAATACCAATTTGGGAATTCGTCAAAACAAAAGGCGAGATAAGCATTATTACATTATTCTGAATTACATTAACAATTCTAGTTCCAATAAATGTATAATCTTCGGATTCAATTGAGGGAAACTTAATAGTTAGTTTTGAGAAAGAAATGAACTTAAACGAAAATATAAATGTAACAACGCATGAAATAAGAAGTGCAAATACATGACAATACGTGGGCGAAATTGTTGTTGGTGCCATTACCAACGCGAATAAGAACAACACTGGAACAAGAATAAATTCCACGAAAATAGATAGATTAGATTGAAATGTTCCCTGAAGCATCGAACTCGTAAATTGCAACGATAGCATCATAAGGGCACTAATTAAAACCAGTGGTATAACAGGATTTATCAAGTCCATAAAAGACAATATCAGGGCAATGGGAAATGCTGAAAGAAGCGCTACAAGAAAAAACACAACTTTGTCGTTGAATATTTGATGTCCCAAAGTGTGCCATTCCGATGGATCGGATTTGGCAACATCTCTAATGGTTCGTCTTACAAATACTGACGAACCAAATCCAGCAATTACTCTATACATAGAGTAAAAAAGAAAGAATTTACCAGTTGATTCAAGATCCCATTTCCTAGTCAGAATTACAGTAGTTAGTAGGGTCAATCCAGAGCCTGAAAACCGTAATCCTAACGAAATTAGACTTTTCACTTACTTTGAAAAAAAGGCTGTAAACGTTTGGAATCTAGATAGCTTTTTGTTTTCGGAGTAATAGCCATTGCCATAACCATATCCATAACCATAGCCATATCCATACCCATAACCAAAGCGAGTTGCTTTCACATCATTAAAAAGTATGGACAGACTTTTTATAGCCTCAGTCTTGTAAAGTTCATTTACATAAGAAAGACTTGAAGAATGAGTAACATTCTGCCTTACCACATATATGGTTGTAGCAGCGTGTTCTGAAATAATTAAACTGTCTGTAACCAATCCTATAGGTGGAGTGTCTAGAATTATATGGTCGTAGTGTTGAGCAAGTTCATCTAACATTAATTTTAATCCACTTCCCATCAATAATTCCGATGGATTTGGTGGGATTGGACCCGCAACGAGAACATCAAACCCTTGAATTTCAGTATGCTGTATGGCCTGATTAAGCTCAGAAATTCCAGCTAGCACAGAGCTGGAACCAATAGCATTGGAAAAATTAAAGTACTCAGCCAATTTAGGTTTGCGAAGATCAAGACCAACAACAATGGTTTTGGCTCCGCCCAAAGAAAGAGATGAGGCAAGATTTATAGAGCAAAAGGATTTTCCTTCAGAACCAATTGCAGAAGTAAGCTGTATAATTTTAGGAGACACACCTTCTTTCAAAGCGCTCGACCTAATAATAAAAGAAAGATTAGTTCTGGCTGACCTGAATGATTCTGCAATAGCAGAATTGTTGTTGTTGCGCACTACAATGTATTCTTTATTCGCATTATGTGGAATGGCACCCAATAGTGGAATGTCAGTAATCTGTTTAAGGTCTTCAAGCCCTTTAATGCGCTTATCGACAAACAATAACAAAAGGATATATATGCTAGGCAAGCCAAGACCCACCAACAAACCAGCTAGGTACACCAAATTTTTCTTCGGTGAAATTGGTTGATCTTCGCTCTTTGCTTTATCAATAACAGTGTTGTCTGACACAGTTGAAGCAAGGATTATAGCATTTTCAGACTTCTTTTCGAGCAATAGAAGGTAGAGGCTCTCCTTGATTGAATATTGTCGTTGTAATGCTAGAAGTTCATATTCAGCCTTTGGAAGCGTGTTCAATTTTCTCTCCAAGCTAGATGATTGAGCAACTAGTTCCTTTTTAGACGCCAATAACCCATTTCTAATGCTAGAGATATTGTTTGTCAGAGCATTTTTTGTTTCTCGAATTTTAGTATCCAACGCAGCTAACAAAGGATTGTCGGCTCTTGTAAACCGCAGCATACTTTCTCTTTCCGAGCTTAACTCACTAAGCTGCAAAATTAGTTTTTGAAGTAAAGGGTCAGCTATTCCAAGGCTTGAAGGAGATGCATTTTTTAGATCGTTATTGTTTGCAATGTACTGTTCCAAATAATTAATAATACTTAATTTGACGTCAATTTCGGATGTTGATTTATCCAAAGAACCGACTTGATTAAGAAAAAAGCTTGCTTCAACACTCACATCCGAAACGCCATGAGTCACCTTGAAAGATTTAATCTCAACTTCCAATTCATCTAGTTCATTCTTAATAACAGTCAGTTGATCTTCAATGAAATTTAGGGAATTGGATGCTAGTTGATTCTTCTTTTCAATGTTATTTTGAATATAAACGTTCAATATCGCATCAAGTATATCAACACCGCGTTGAGGCACTTTATCTTCAAAAGTCAGCCTCAATATGCTTGCTTTTTCTCGAGCTTCAGCAACCTCAAGCACCTCCATATAGAGCGTTGCTAATTCTTCATCGCTTCGATATCTAAGTAGATATTCTTGACTAACTGCAGAATCTCCAGCAGCCATTTTAACAAAATGTTCTGTTTTAAGTATCCTGAAGTTGCCTAGTTCATTACTGAACTCTTCACCAAGTACAACCTGTTGCTCGTGTTCAATAATTTCACCACTGCCTGAAACAAGTTCATAAATCAGAGTCGCATCATTAGAATTGTCATCAACGGAAAGGGAAAAGAGAAATGTTGATGGTGCATTGCTTGATAGAACGTAATCCATCTTTAGTGGTGTGTTATTGTACATCACCACATTTCTTAAGCCTAATTTTGCTGTATAATTTACATTAAGGTTTAGTGTGGAAACCGCCTTTTCCATAAGGCTTCGTGAGCTAAGAATGGCTATTTCATTCTCGATATTTGATTTTTTCCCACCTACAACTTCATCTAATATAGCTTGCGAGATATCAGTGCTACTATCTTCTACAAGAACAGTGGCGCTCATTTGATAAACAGGTTGTGTATACCAAACGTATACGTAGCTTATTACTACACACAATAAAACGGATACAAAGAATAAGTGCCAATTTTCAAGTGCCAAATAGATAACCTTACGAAAGTCTACTTCATCACTTGTTTCGATGCGATTATTCATTTTAGAGTTAGGAGTTTCAGACATGCGCTGAGATTAAAGTGTGCCACCGAATCTTAAGAATAGGGCAATTGTGCTAAGTCCACTAAGTACAATGGGCAGTATTCTGTACCACGCATCGGCCGAGGCAATTCTTCCTTTTCCGGGTTCCACATACACTACATCATTGCTGTGTAAGTAGTAGAATTCGGATTCAAAAAACTCTTTTGACCTCAAATCAATTTTCATAAATTGCCTTTGACCATCTTTTTCACGGATAATTAAAACGTTACTGCGTTGCGCAAAAATGGTAAGGTCTCCAGCAAGTCCTAGCGCTTCTATTAGAGTGATTTTTTCATTGGGAATAGTGTAAACACCTGGCGACTGCACTTCTCCAAGCACAGTTACCTTGAAATTCCTAATCCGAATGCTAACCGTTGGGTCTGCGAGGTATTTTTCAAGCTTATTTCGTATCAGAAACTTCGCAACTGGTGATGTGTTTCCTGCAACTTTTATCTGACCAATAAGTGGCATTTCAACATTTCCATCTGCATTTACTAAGTACGTGTTTGCCACCTGCTGATCCATCGATTCACCAGTAACATTAAAAAAACTGCTTGCTTCGGGGCTCAAACTGGTTACATGAATGGATAAAATGTCGCCCGGTTGAATAATGGCGTCAAAGCTGCGATTTATAGGCTGCGTCTTTGTCGAATCTGTGATATCCTGAAAGTAAGAAATGTCCTTACGAGTAATACACGATTCTGATAGCAAAAGGACTGAAAATAGCAGCATTATAATGGCTGCAAGACGTAATCTCATTGGGCAAATATAGAGTTAAACAAATGCGTAGGTATTATTTGCGTTCGGCAATAGCAACACGAATACTTAGTTCTTTTAATTGCTCATCTGCAATAATGGATGGTGAATCAATCATGATGTCTCGCCCAGAATTGTTTTTTGGGAACGCAATGTAATCGCGTATGTCGTTTTGACCTCCAAAAAGCGCGGTGAATCTATCAAAGCCAAAAGCAATGCCTCCATGTGGTGGCGCACCAAATTCGAAAGCATTCATCAAAAATCCAAACTGATTACGTGCTTCTTCATCAGTAAAACCCAGCAATTCGAACATCCGAGCTTGTTGTGTTTTGTCGTGTATTCGAATGGATCCGCCACCAATTTCCACCCCATTGATAACCAAATCGTAGGCATTTGCACGAACTTTTCCTGGGTCAGTGTTTAATAATGCCAAATCTTCTGGTTTTGAAGATGTGAACGGATGATGCATCGCATGAAAGCGATTGGAATCTTCGTCCCATTCCAACAACGGGAAATCTACCACCCAAAGTGGGGCATAGGTATTTGGGTCTGTCAATCCTTCCAAATTCGCAATGTGCAACCGAAGTGAGCTCAACTGTTTTCGAACCTTATCTACCCCGCCAGCCATCACAAAAATGATGTCGTTTGCAGTGGCTTGAACTTCTTTGGCCCAATGAGCCAATTCGGCTTCGTTAAAAAATTTATCGACCGAACTTTTGAATGTTCCATCTTCGTTCACTCTGCAATAAACCAATCCAGAAGCTCCAATTTGTGGTCGTTTCACGAAATCTGTAAACTCATCTAACTGTTTTCTGCTGTAAGATGCTCCACCTTTCGCACAAATGGCAACAACAAGTTCAGCCTCGTCAAATACCTTGAAGCCTTTGTATTTTACAATATCATTCAATTCCACAAACTGCATTCCGAATCGAATGTCTGGCTTATCCGACCCATACAAACGCATGGCTTCAGAATAGGCCATTCGTGGAAAATTATGCAGTGAAATGCCTTTGATATGTTGAAATAAGTGCTTGGTTAAACCTTCGAATGTGTTCAGAATATCCTCTTGCTCCACGAAACTCATTTCGCAGTCGAGCTGGGTAAATTCAGGCTGACGATCTGCCCTCAAATCTTCATCGCGGAAGCAGCGCACTATCTGATAATATTTGTCAAATCCAGCAACCATAAGCAATTGCTTGAATGTTTGTGGGCTTTGAGGAAGGGCGTAAAATTCGCCTGCATTCATGCGTGAAGGCACAACAAAATCACGAGCGCCTTCTGGTGTGCTTTTTATCAAATAAGGAGTTTCTACTTCAAGAAAACTTTGTTTATCGAGATAATTGCGTGTTTCAATGGCAATTCTGTGACGCAATTCCATGTGTTGACGCATCACATTTCTGCGCAAGTCGAGATAGCGATATTTCATCCGAATTTCCTCGCCACCATCCGTTTCATCCTCAATTGTAAATGGAGGAAGTTTGGCTGGGTTGAGAATTTCTAGGGTGGAGACAATAATTTCAATAGAACCAGTAGCAATATTTTTGTTTTTGCTCTCCCGTTCTGTAACGGTCCCCACTACTTTCAGAACAAATTCACGCCCTATTTTTCGAGCCTGGCCGCACAAGTTGCCATCAGTATCCATGTTGAACGCTAATTGCGTGATGCCGTAGCGGTCGCGCAAATCAATAAACGTCATGCCGCCAAGGTCGCGACTGCGAGACATCCATCCCGATAGCGTAACCTGTTGCCCAATATGCGTTTCCCTTAATTCACCGCAGGTGTGCGTTCTATGCATGGCAGAGGAGATTGTTTTTTAAGGGGCGCGAATATAGGCAAATCTTGAATGTGGTGATTCCTAGTAATTTGCCACAGTAATACTTACCCAAAGTGTGTTCAAATCAATGTTGAAAACGGTAAACTGTTTTTTCCATTTCACCTTACGGGCTAACTACTTTAGAGGTTTGGGAGAAAGTGACGATTCTCCTATCTTTTCGAGAATATCAGGGAAGATTTTACGTCAATTCAATAGTAGTTTTTAATGGCAGAAGAATCGGTTTACGGAGAAGACCAGATAAAATCGCTCGATTGGAATGAGCACATTCGGCTGCGTCCCGGCATGTATATCGGAAAGTTGGGTGATGGCTCGCAAGCTGATGACGGCATCTACATTTTGCTAAAAGAGGTAATCGACAACAGTATCGATGAATTTGTAATGGGCCATGGCAAAACCGTAGAAGTTACGGTGAAAGACCGCAGTGTTCGTGTTCGCGATTATGGACGCGGTATTCCGCTTGGCAAAGTGGTCGATTGTGTGAGCAAGATTAACACTGGTGCCAAATACGATTCCGTGGCGTTTAAGAAGTCAGTCGGGTTGAACGGTGTGGGAACTAAGGCGGTAAACGCACTGTCGAGCACTTTTTCTGTTCAGGCCTTCCGCGATGACAAAACCAAATTGGCGGAATTTGAGCAAGGAAGAATAACTGTTGATGCCCCGATTGAAGAAAGCAGTCAGCGCAAGGGAACGATGATTCGCTTTGAGCCAGATGAAATTCTCTTCAAAGGGTACAAGTTTCGCGATGAGCATGTGCGCAGGTTACTTTGGAACTACTGTTATCTCAATCCGGGACTCACAATTCTCTACAACGGAGAGAAACTCATTTCCGAAAATGGTCTAAAGGATTTGCTTGAAGCCAAGATTGATGATGAGATTCGTTATCCCATTATTCACCTTAGCGGCTACGATATTGAGGTGGCCATAACGCATGGACATTCATCGCGTGAGGAATATTATTCCTTCGTAAACGGGCAGCACACCACGATGGGCGGAACGCATCAAGGCGCTTTCCGCGAAGCGTATGTAAATGTGGTGCGCAATTTCTACAAGAAAGAATTTGACGGTGGCGATGTGCGTAGCGGCATTATTGCAGCCATTGCTGTAAAAGTGATGGAGCCTGTATTCGAAAGCCAGACAAAAACTAAGCTCGGCTCTCAAAATGTGGCTCCCGATGGAGTGAGTATGAAAGCCTTTGTGGGCGATTTTCTAAAAACAGCTCTCGATAATTATCTGCACAAAAATCCGCAAGTAGCAGACGCACTCCTCAAACGCATACAGCAGGCCGAACGTGAACGCAAGGAGCTTTCGGGGATTAAGAATTTGGCTCGAGAACGCGCGAAGAAATCGAGTTTGCACAATAAAAAACTACGCGATTGTAGGATGCATTTTGGTGTAGATAAAGATGTGCGCGCAGCTGATACAACTCTGTTTATTACCGAAGGAGATTCGGCCAGTGGAAGCATCACCAAGAGCCGTGACCCCAACACACAGGCGGTGTTTAGTTTGCGCGGAAAGCCACTGAATGCTTATGGATTAACGCGGAAAGTGGTGTACGAAAATGAGGAGTTCAATCTTCTTCAGGCCGCACTCAATATCGAAGATGGACTGGATGGCTTGCGTTACAATCGCATTGTGGTGGCTACTGATGCTGACGTGGATGGTATGCATATCCGCCTGTTGCTGCTAACCTTCTTACTCCAGTTTTTCCCTGATTTGGTGAAGAATGGCCATGTGTACATCCTTCAAACCCCGCTTTTCCGAGTGCGAAACAAGAAGGAGACTATCTACTGCTACAGCGAAGACGAGCGCAGGGAGGCCATTTCAAAACTCGGCAAGAATCCGGAGATAACGCGATTCAAGGGATTGGGAGAAATTTCGCCCGATGAGTTCAAGAACTTCATAGGTCCCGACATGCGCCTCGACCCTGTGACCATCAAGAAGGACGACCACCTCGCACAGATGCTTGAATTCTATATGGGAAAGAATACGCCCGACCGTCAGGATTTTATCATAGAGAGGTTAAGGGTAGAGAAGGATGTGGTGGAGGAAGAATTGGTTGTAGAATAAGCGATGACAGAAGACGAAGAAGAAAACATCGACAATATCCCAGAGGAAGAATCCTCTGAAACCCCCGCACTTTCCAACACCATCGCGGTCAGCGGCATGTATCAGGACTGGTTCCTGGACTATGCGAGTTATGTGATTTTGGAGCGGGCGGTGCCGACCATCGAGGATGGTCTGAAGCCCGTGCAACGTAGGATATTGCACAGCATGTGGGAGCTTGAGGACGGCCGCTACAACAAGGTGGCGAACGTAATCGGGCACACGATGAAGTATCACCCACACGGTGATGCCGCCATTGGTGATGCAATGGTGAACATCGGCCAAAAGGAACTGCTTATTGACACGCAGGGAAACTGGGGCAACATCCTGACGGGTGACCGCGCTGCTGCACCGCGTTACATTGAGGCGCGCCTCAGCAAGTTTGCACAGGAGGTGCTTTTCAACCCAAAAACAACTACGTGGCAACTCAGCTATGACGGGCGGAACAAGGAGCCAGTTACACTTCCTGTGAAGTTTCCGCTGCTGTTGGCGCAGGGCGTGGAAGGTATTGCAGTGGGATTGAGTACCAAGGTACTTCCTCACAATTTTAATGAGCTGATAGATGCTTCCATCGCTATTCTGAAAGGGAAGAAACCTGTCATCTACCCCGATTTTCAGACGGGTGGCATGGTGGACGTTACGGGTTACAACGAGGGTCAGCGCGGAGGCAAGGTGCGATCGAGGGCTAAAATTGGCCAGCTGGACAAGAAGACGCTGGTGATTACCGAGGTGCCTTACAATACCACGACATCTTCGCTCATTGACAGCATTCTGAAAGCCAACGAAAAGGGCAAGATTAAAATCAAAAAGGTGGAGGACAACACGGCTCAGGACGTGGAAATCGTGATTCACCTCGCGCCCGGCATCTCGCCCGACAAGACCATCGATGCGCTGTATTCGTTCACCGATTGTGAAATAAGTATTTCGCCAAACGCCTGTATAATCGCGGAGGATAGGCCGATGTTCGTCACCGTGACCGACATTTTGCAGATATGCACCCAGCAAACGTTAGCGTTGCTAAAGCGCGAGTTGGAGATACGACTCGGGGAGCTGCAAGAACAATGGCACTTTGCATCGCTCGAAAAAATATTCATTGAGAATCGCATCTACCGCGATATTGAGGAAGAGGAAACGTGGGAAGGCGTTATCGCAGCCATCGACCGAGGTCTGAAACCGCACACGAAGCACTTGATTCGTGAGGTGACGGTTGAGGATATCACCCGCCTTACCGAGATTCGCATCAAGCGCATATCGAAGTTCGACAGCAACAAAGCAGATGAAAATATCCTTGCGCTAGAGGGCAAGATAGCCGAGGTTCGGTTTCATCTAGAGCATCTGATAGACTATGCGGTCGATTATTTCAAAGGTCTGAAAGAACGCTATGGCAAGGGGCGTGAGCGCAAGACCGAAATCCGTCATTTCGACATTATCAATGCGGCACAAGTGGCGGTGGCCAACGAAAAACTCTACGTGAATCGTGCCGAGGGCTTTATTGGCTTTGGCATTAAGAAAGATGAATACGTGAGCGATTGTTCGGATATAGACGACATCATCGTGTTCCTGCGCAACGGCACCATGAAGGTGGTGAAGGTGGACGACAAGGTTTTCGTGGGCAAGGACATCATCCATGCGAGCGTGTTCCACAAAAACGACAAGCGCACCATCTATAATATGATTTACCGCGATGGGCCGCGTGGAAGCTATTTTGTGAAGCGTTTCCCTGTGACCAGCGTTACACGCGACAAGGACTACGACTTGACAGCAGGAACAGCCAACAGCACCGTAGAGTGGTTTACCGCCAACCCCAATGGCGAGGGCGAAACCACCATCATCCACCACAAGCCGCTGCCCAAACTCAAGAAGCTGAAGTTCGACTTCGATTTTGCGGAGCAAACCATCAAAGGCCGTGATGCCAAGGGTAACACGCTCACCAAGAACCCTATCCGCAAAATTGAATTCAAGGAGAAAGGGCTCAGCACATTGGGCGCACGCAAGATTTGGTTTGATGATACGGTTCAAAGACTCAACGCCTCTGGTCGCGGACAGCTCTTGGGCGAGTTTGCTGCCGAAGACCTTATTCTCACTGTGATGCAAGACGGTCACTACAAACTCTCGGGCTTCGACCTTAGCACCCAGTTTGAGGACGAGATGATTCTCATCGAGAAATGGATTCCCGAAAAACCGCTCTCGGCCATCTATTGGGACGGGGAGAAGAAGGTATATATGGTGAAACGTTTTCTACTCGAAAAATCGGACAAGAAGATGCTTTTCATCCCAGAGGGCGATGATTGTAGGCTCGAATTGGTGTCGTCAGACTGGCTTCCCGTTATCAAAGTGAACTACCGCAAGCGCGCAGCCGAAGAGGTGGGTAGGGCAGAGGAATTCCGATTGGAAGAACTCATTACCGTAAAAGGCCTGAAAGCAAAAGGCAACCGCCTGACTGCCGAAACCGTGAACACCATCGACTTGATGGAACCAATTCCTTATGAGCCGCCTGTGGTGATCCGAGCAGAACAACTTCAAGATATTGCGGAAGGTGGCATTGAAGAGGAAGGTTTTGATGATGATGAAGGAAATGATGGCGAAGTAGACCCATCATCCGACAATGGACCGGCCACACCGCCTGCACCCAAACCCGAACGCCCGTGGTCGCCAGGAGGTGGAGAGCAGTTGCCGTTGTTCTGATTTAATCGAAGATAGTTGGAATTTGCCCGCTAGCGCTGGGGTCTTTCCTAGTGCCTTTTATTCGGTAGCGTTTTTGCTACCTTTCTAAACCATCCGATTGTACCCTAAAAATTGCTAATCTTTGGTACATATTAATGAGCATGGGCTATGAAGATTCAACTATCGGGTGGGCTGGAGCCCACCACATACAACGGACGAGCGAAAGACGCTCGCCCGAGCAACGGAACAGCTTGGCGCGGATGGGGGCATTATTGAACCCCGTCACGACACCCGCAGCGCGCTGAACCTCCCTGCTGTGGTGGTGGACGGGTTGCGCACCGTGAGGATGCTGTGCCCCTTCCTTATTTCCCATACCTCGCCCGGTTCGATGGCGATGGCAGTGCCCGCGGTGGTTTTTCCTCTATAGACAAGCAGCGGAACGCTACCGATATTGGCCAAACTGCCCCCAACAATGACGCGTACGGTGCGCTGATCGCCTAATTTCACACGGCTCATCATCTGCTTTGGCGCGCGCGGACTGTCGTCTATCACGAAGCCCCACAGGCCCACCTCCTTGGGATTGGTGGTGTAGAGGCTGAGGAGAAAACCACCAATGGCTCGCAAATGCTGCACCACAGGACGCGAAGCGTTGTTGCGCATCTGCGTGGCAAGCTCGGCCTGTCCGGCAAGGCGCTTGGCCTCGGTGTGCAAGGCGTTGGCCTCGTCTGCGGCAGTAGAGTTGGCGGCCATCGTTTGGCCGTGGAGGGTCAGATAAGGGTCGAGCGGGCTGCTGCCAGCGGGCGTGTAGGAGGAATATTTGGTCTGCAATTGCCTGAAAATGGCCAGCTGTTGGGCAAATTTGCTGGAATAGGCGATGCGTCCCGATGTGGTGATGGGCGCGCCCCACAGGCCGACCTCCGAATGGACAGGCGCATATAATTTCTTGAGAAACTGGTAGTAACCCCGCATGGCGGCCATCACCGGACCGAACTTCAGGTTGCGCTGCTCCGTGCGGTTCTCGGCCGATCCGCTGCGTTCCTTCTGCGCCTTGTGGTGGGCAGCGGCAAGGGTCATGGCCGCGCTGTCGGCATTCAGATCGATGCCCTGCTGTACGAGGAAAGCCGTCAGCGGGTTTGCCAGTGGCGACAGACCATCATACTTCTCTTTCACTGCTTTGAACAGCAGTTCTTGTTTCAGAAACTCAACGGGAATCACAATTCGAGCCATTGGAAATCAAGCTATCAGTACAACAATCCATCAAGAGCCATAAAGGTAAAAAACATTTATCATGTCCGTCATTCTTATCATAGTAATCAAACTTCTTATGTAATGTAACATTAAACGTATGTGAAATCTGAAATCTCGTATGTTTTCAATAAAAATTCTTATGTAGTTATTTAATATTTTTATGGAAAACATTAATATTTTATAAGAAATAATAGTAAAACACATAAGAATTTAAGTATGATACATAAGAAATATGAAACAAATGGTAAGAATTCTTCCCGCGACCAGCTAAGCGTTTATCCCAATGTGGCTCACAGCCAATCCAAGTATTACCGGTGTGCTCGTTGAATAGTTCGAGGTTACGGAGCGTATGTGTAACTACCGATGGAGCTCTTGACTGATTTTAAAAGAGCGCTTCGTAAAATATAGGCCCCACCAACGCTGCATTCAAAGTGTGTAAACAGCAACAACAGGGTTGTTATTTCCCTCCTTTCGCCCGTTTATCCCGCTGCATAGGGTTTTCGCCTTCGCGTTGGTTTTGCTTAAATAGCTGAAAGCGCGTAGGTTCTGCCTGCGGGGGCCAAGCGTTGTTGGCACGATCTACATCGGCAGTTTCTAAGTGGGGGTCAAGGACCACGCGCACCAATTCTTTCTCCGAAATAAAGACCTTGCTCACCGCCTTATCATTCATCCGCCAGATTTCGGCAGGAATGCGGTGTTCTTCTTTTGTGCCATCCGCAAATTCGAGTTGAAGAATAACGGGCATCACCAATTCTCCGGGCGAACTCAAGTCAATTTGATAATAGTTCTTTTTAGCATCTAGCAGTTTTCGGTCGTCATCGCTAAGGCTATTGAGGTAGCTGCGATACTCCTCTTTGTCTATCACACTCACGGCATATCTATCCCATTCGGTGTAGAAATCGCGCATGGTGGCATCCTGTTCCACCACGCTTTTGAAGGCGTCCTTGTTGCGTTGATCGGTGATGTATTCTGGCTTAGAGGCATCTTCCTGTTTCTTCATGGCATTCTCCAATTCTGGGTTTTTAGTGTCTACTCTAAACCACTTTACAGCATCAATGCCTTGATCTACAAAGTCGGTGGTGTAGAACCAACCGCGCCAAAACCAATCGAGATCTACGCCACTGGCATCTTCCATCGTGCGGAAAAAGTCGGCAGGCGTGGGGTGCTTGAACGCCCATCTGCGAGCATATTCTTTGAACGCGAAGTCGAACAGTTCTCGGCCCATCACCGTTTCGCGCAATATGTTGAGGGCGGTGGCAGGTTTGCCGTAGGCGTTATTTCCAAACTGAGAAATGCTTTCGCTGTTGGTCATGATGGGTTCTAGTCCAGCGGGGTCGCCTTTCATATAGTCTACAATATTTGGGGCAGGTCCGCGCTTGAAGGGATAGTTTTTATCCCATTCTTGCTCTGCGAGGTATTGCACAAACGAGTTGAGTCCTTCGTCCATCCATGTCCATTGGCGCTCGTCCGAATTGATAATCATCGGGAAGAAATTGTGGCCGACTTCATGAATGATTACCCCAATCATGCCATATTTCACCCGTTCGGAGTAGGTGCCATCCTTGTCTGGCCTACCGAAATTGAAGCAAATCATCGGGTATTCCATGCCAATAGCATCGGCATGCACAGAGATGGCAACAGGGTAGGGGTAGTCTATGGTGTATTTGGAATATACCTCCAAGGTATGTTTCACTGCGCGGGTGCTATACTGCTCCCACAGCGGATTTCCCTCTTTGGGATAGTAGCTCATGGCCATTATTTTTTTGCCGCCAATGTTCACAGCCATCGCATCCCAAATGAATTTACGGGAGGTGGCAAAGCCAAAATCGCGTACGTTTTGGGCTTTATACACCCATGTTTTTTTGGCGGTAGCTCGGCTGGTTTCGTTGGCAGTAGCTTCCTTTTGGTTGATGATAATAACGGGTTTGGTGGTGGCATTCTTGGCCTCGTTGTAGCGCGAAAGCTGTGTGGAGGTGAGCACAGAACTCAGGTTTTGGCATTCGCCTGTGGCAGCCACCACATGGTCGGCAGGAAGGGTGAGGTTCACGGTGTAGTCGCCAAAGGGAAGAGCAAACTCGCCTTTGCCCAAAAACTGTTTGTGCTGCCAACCATTCACCTCATTGTAGACACACAACCGTGGGAAAAACTGGGCAATGGTGTAGAGGTAGTTTTTATCC
>Ga0247843_1003018_pt1 | contig 28692 bp, 26 predicted proteins | sample LaCruzMarch2017__FD_192420 | JGI IMG/M metagenome (GOLD analysis project Ga0247843, IMG submission 192420) | Freshwater microbial communities from meromictic Lake La Cruz, Castile-La Mancha, Spain - LaCruzMarch2017_8m | ecosystem: Environmental > Aquatic > Freshwater > Lake | place: Spain... | reverse complement strand
TTTATGCTGGTCATTGCCAGAGATACGACACATGCAGCACAGTTACTGGAACTGATGGAGTCCACGGCATTTTTTGATGGCCGTTACCAAAGCAAAATCATTCAAGTAGATAGCAGTAGAACCGGCGCTGCTGAAGAGGAAATGATTAACCGATTACTTGCGGTGGAAAGCACAGATGAACCCACGGAAGTGGTGATACACGTTAACATGCTGAAGGAAGGCTGGGATGTCACCAATCTTTATACCATTGTGCCGTTACGCGCTGCTAATGCGCGAACCTTAATTGAGCAGTCAATTGGCCGTGGCTTGCGCTTACCTTATGGCAAACGCACCGGAGTAACAGCTGTAGATCGCTTAAACATTGTGGCCCATGACCGTTTTCAGGAAATTATTGATGAAGCCAATAACCCTGCCAATCCGTTACGCTTGAAGCAGGTCATTCTTGACGCCCCTTCAGAGGATGTAAAAACTGAAAGTGTTGCCGTCAGTTCAAATCTTGAAACGATGATTACCGGCAACACAGCGGGCATAGCTTATCCGACATCGGGTACCACCAATCCACCTTTGTTTAATAGCGTTGCAGAAACGGCAGTTGCACACTATGCCATGACTGAATTGAACAAATTTCAACACAGTCCTTCTACAGTTGCCACCAGCAAAGCATTATTACATGAGCAGGTGCAGGCATCGGTTGTTCTAGCCGTTACCGAACATTTAAGTCTTGGCCAGCAGTCGTTACCTGAAGATGATAAACCTATTGACGTTGCTGATATTGTCGCAAAGGTTACTGCTTTGATGGTGAAGCAAACCATAGATATTCCGCGAGTCGTGGTTGTGCCAAAAGGTGAAGTCAGTTATGGCTACAAACCCTTTACTTTGGATATGAGCGGCTTAAATCTGCAACCTTCAGAGCGGGATATTCTGATTCAAAGCCTGCAAACCAATGAACAAGAGCTCATGGCCTCACAAATTGGCCTGAGTGAAGCAAAGCCAGAAAATTACATTGTCCGTGCATTGATTGATTATGACGATATTTCTTATGATGACCATGCTGATTTGATTTATGAATTGGCTACGCAAGCTGTAAAGCATATACAAAGCTATCTATCATCTGTTGATGAAGTGGATAACGTTTTGAGTAATAACAGTCAATTACTCGCCAAGACTATACGTACCCAAATGGCTGAACATTTTTGGGAGCTGGCTGATACTTATGAAGTCGTCGTAAATAATGGTTTTACGCCCTTAAAGAAGTGCGCTTATACCGTTGCTGCCGATCAAACCGTACATTCTTATCGTGATACCGTAACCGATAAAAGCAAGATTAAGCAGATGTTGTTTGGTGGATTCAGTAGTTGTTTATACCCCTTTCAGAAACTTGATTCTGACACGGAACGCCGCTTTGCAGTGATTATGGAACGCGACGCACAAAAATGGTTTAAACCAGCAAAAGGCCAGTTTAAGATTTATTACAAAGACGGCGCGGAGCATCCAGAATATGTGCCAGACTTTGTTGCAGAAACAAATGATTATGTTTTGATGATCGAAACCAAGTCACAAGCAGAAATGACTGATAACAAAGTACAAGCAAAAGCCGATGCCGCAGTAAAATGGTGTGAAAATGCTGGCGAGTATCTGCTAAAAAACGGTGGGAAGGCTTGGAAGTATTTATTGATTCCACATGATGAAGTTAAGGAAAACTTTCAGCTGAGTGATTATGTTAAGAAGTTTGAACGGGGGTGATGGTAGGCTGTCGAAATACCTTAACCATGAATATAATTTAAACCACCGATTAATAAATTCGAAACTCATACCACAAAACAAGAATGCACCAATTATCAAAAACTGATACGCAGTCCTCAAGCCGCAGTTATCCAAGCATTAAGTCTCGCTAACGCTGATACAGTGCTAACACTTGTTTGACGTAATGTTGTGTTTCTGGATAGGGCGGAATAGCGTGGTGATACTTGATAACGGCATTTTCTCCAGCGTTGTAAGCGGCTATCGCTAACTGTAAATTATCATCAAATAAGCCCATGAGGTGCTTTAAATAACGAATGCCTCCGTCTACATTTTGATAAGGGTCGCTGCGGTTATCAACGCCAAAACGTTTTGCCGTATCGGGCATTAATTGCATTAACCCTACGGCTCCTGCTGAAGAGATGGCCTCTGCGTTATACGCTGATTCGGTTTGAATCACGGCATGTACTAATTTTGGATCGACTTGATGTTTGGCTGCGGTAAGTTCAATTAAGGGGCTAAAGCGTTGTTTATTTACCGATCGATAACGTAAGGCGGAGTCGGTAAATTCAGAGGGGATGTAGGTTCTTATTTTAAATTTAAATACCTGCTGGGAGACTTTATTGGTGGGTTCATCAGCATAATAAATGTGTCCTTGATTATCTAGGTAGCGATTATTTTTTTTCTTATTGCTGTAATAAGTATGTCCATTGCTATCGACAAATTTATAAATATCCGCTGTGACTTGGGTGATATTTAACGCATATAAACTCATCAGTAATAGTGCCTTGGCTAACCTGCTGGGTAATCGTTGAGCGCGTTTGTTTATCAAAATTACACCTATTATCTTAGCTATTTATTCACCTAATCATGCCGTCATTCCTGCATTTTCTTGAATGACGACGTAGCTACAGGGTGCTGTTTTAGTGCGTAGATTATCCGTATTAACAAAATACTTTAGCTATGTAGACAATTACGCAGATTTAATTTCTATTGAACTAGCAACCATTGCCGCTTTTATTCGTGCTTCGTCGATGGTGGTGGCTGTTGCAAAGGCGACGCCCATGCGTCGATTAATATGCGCCTCTGGTTTGCCAAATAAACGCACTTCACTATCAGGAATGGCAAGGGCTTGTTCTAAACCTTCATACACTACGCCTACACCATCGATTTCTGACAAAATCACCGCACTTGCGCCAATCTGACGCAAACGAGTATCTACGGGCAAACCCAACAACGCCCTGACATGTAATTCAAATTGATTTTGCTTTTGTGTGACCATGGTCACCATGCCCGTATCATGAGGTCTAGGGCTTATTTCACTAAACCAAACCAGATCGTCTTTGATAAAAAGCTCAACACCAAACAAACCTAAACCACCAATACATTCGGTTACTGTTTCGGCAATTTCTTTTGCACGCGCCAAGGCGGTTTCGGTCATGACTTGGGGTTGCCAGCTTTCTCGATAATCGCCGTGCTCTTGTCGATGCCCAATGGGTGCGCAAAATGAGGTTTGGACTTCTCCTCGAGCATTTAATGAACGCACGGTAAGTAAAGTTATTTCAAAATCAAAGGCTATTTTTTCTTCAATAATTACGCGACCGGTGTCCACGCGTCCGGCAGCTTTGGCGTAGTCCCAGGCAACTTTTAATTGCTCTGGCGTGTGAACCAATGACTGCCCTTTTCCTGAGGAGGACATGGTGGGTTTTACAAAACAGGGATAGCCAATTTGCTCAACTGCGGCTTCTAAACTCGTGTAGGAATCGGCAAATGCGTACAGCGAGGTGGGCACTTTGAGTTGCCTTGCGGCGAGTCGTCGAATTCCTTCTCGATTCATTGTTAATTGTATGGCTGAGGCATTGGGCACAATAGTGCAAGCAGTGTTTTCTTCTATGGTGAACAATTCATCTGTGGCTAAGGCTTCTAGTTCTGGAATGATGAAATCTGGTTGTTCTAAGGCAACTAACTGACTTAATGCTTCTGCATCCGTCATATCCAACACATGCCAACGGTGCGCCACCTGATGTGCTGGTGCATTAGCATAACGATCGACAGCAATCACTTCCACGCCATAACGTTGCAGTGCAATGGTTATTTCTTTGCCTAACTCGCCACTGCCCAGTAACAGGGCTTTGGTTGCGCTTGGTTGTAAAGGGGTGCCAATTTTCATTTACTATCCTCAAGATAATGTTCTATGTCTTCTTTAGAAAAACCAATTTTCTTGGCCACTCGGTCAGCATGGCTTACTCTGGAAATACCTGCTATTAGTTTGTATGTTGGTGCCTCATTGGCAAATTCAACTTGTTTGGGTTCGCCTATGCCTTCCTTGACTAAGAGATCAACTAATTGATGATTATGGGTAATGAGAATCGTGCTATTACCTTTACGATAAAAGCCATTGAGTACATTGTGTGATGATTCCATTTTTTCTTCGAAGGTGGTGCCTTCGGACATTTCATCTAATACCACCAAACTTTTAGCCGTTGTGGCTAAAAATATTGCTTTGGTGCGTTTTAATTCGGTACCAAAACGTCCTTCGCCGTCTTCTAAATGACTAATTTCTGGCACTTGATAAAAAATATGATCCGCCACGGTTAAGCTCACTGAGCGAGCTGGCACATAACAGCCAATTTGGGCAAGTAATTGAATTTGCGTTATGGTTTTACTTAATGCGGTTTTCCCACCACTATTAGGGCCAGTAATTAATAGTAATTTTTCATTATCTAAGTGTAAATCATTCCCTACATACTGTGTATTATGTTGACTTAATACTGGGTTTTTGGCGTCTTCCAAGTGCATTTGATGACGTTCTGCGTTGATAAAGTGTGGCAATACCATGTCATGCACACTGTTTTCTGCCTCGCTCACAAATGATAATAATTCATCCAGCTGTCCCAAAACATCTAAGACATCTGCCACATCTTGGCATTCTTTATAGATTTTTCGGAGCGGTTTGATACAGTTATCGCGATCAAAGCCACCCACTAACGGAAAATATAGCAACAAGAAAGGGGTTAAAAATATTGCTTCATTGGGTATCTCAGGTTGCATGTCGACTGGCACGACAGCCGTTAGCAGCCAATAAAAAACAAAGGTGGCGGCGATTAAGACTGGTTTAATAATCTTTGGCACAAAGAGCACTGCGGGGGAAAATCGCCCTTGGCGCTCTGATTTACTTTGGATACCATTTTCAGTAATAAATACTGGACCTTTCATTAAGTCATAAGTGCGCGTTTGCGTAAAGCGTGTCACGCGCGCCAGCAATTGATGTAAATAAATACTTTTGGGTTGTTCTAAGGTTTGCGCTGCATTGACCCATGTCATCATAAAGTGCATAGCTTTACGGTATAGCACATAACCATAGCCTTCAATTTCATGACCATCGTGCATGGTGCCAAGCGTGCCTTTGTATTCACCAAACAAAAGCAAGAAAAAATCTTTTTCATGCACGGCGGCATTTTGCACGATAGTTTCTAGCATGGTTTTTAATTGTGCATTGGCACGAATTTCTGCAACAGCCGCTTGTTTTTCTTGTATTGCGTCGAGTTGAGTTAACGGTTGATTAAGCGAACGATATAACACGGCTTGCCCAGTGAACGTGTGAGCGTGATTGATTGCAGTGAATAACTTATCCACCTCAATGGTGGCAAAGCCGCTGCCATCGATCACCCCGTCTCCAGTCTCAAATGGCTGCGTTGATTTAATAAACGGCCATTCAGCCTCGGCCCATGTGGTAAGAATTTTTTTCATTGTGTTAGCCTAGTTATTATTTTTATGATGTTAAGGAGTATCCATTGTATAAATAAGCAACTAACGTGTCGTTGAGTTGGTCTTCTACGTCTGTTGCTCAGGGTATGTCATGCTTAGTCCAAAAGTTAGGTTAATCTTTCTACACCTCATGCTTATCGTTGCTTTTATTCTGCCAAATTAATCAGTTTATTACGATGTACAGTAATGGTTATTTCATCTGCGAAATAACACTAACAAGCACGTCAATATGCGCCTCTGAATCGTTTAATGCAGGAATATAACGATATTCCTCACCACCCGCCTCTAAATAGATAGATTTATTTTCCATGGCAATTTCTTCAAGGGTTTCAAGGCAATCTACCGCAAAACCTGGACACACTACGTCCACGGTTTTTACCCCCTCATTAGGCAAGGCTTCAAGTACGTCCACACAATAAGGTTTTAACCACTCCGCTTTACCAAAACGCGATTGAAACACTAATTTCCATTCATGTGCGGCTAAGCCTAAGTGTTCTGCTAATAAGGCACCCGTGCGCTGGCACTGATGATAATAAGGATCTCCCCAGGCGGTTAATTGTTCTGGCAAGCCATGAAAGGACATCACCAGTAGCTGATTTTTTGGCTGTGTTTGCCATGCCGCCTGAATACTATTGGCAACAGCTTCAATGTAGTGTGGGTGTTGATGATAATCAGCAATAAAACGAAAGCTTGGCATGTGCCACCATTTGCCTATTTCTTTAACAAAATCATCATAAATAGAAGCTGTGGTGGTTGAAGAAAACTGTGGGTACATCGGCAAAACAATAATGTCTTCAATACCTAGTTCTTTAAACTGTGCTAATTGTGAAGCAATACTGGGCTGTCCATAACGCATGGCATAACGCACTTCAACGCCTTTTGGCTGATAATGTAAAGCTAATTTTTCAGCTAATTGCTTAGTCAGATACGTTAACGGTGAGCCTTTTTCAGGGTGCCAGATTTTTTTATACGCACGTAAGGATTTACTGGGTCTAAATGGCAATATCACACCATGCAGAATTAACAGCCAAAGGGGTCTTGGAATATTGACCACCCTTGGATCCCCTAAAAACTCTTTAAGAAATTGCCTAACCGCAGCGGTCGTAGGCTCTGCTGGAGAGCCTAAATTTGCAAGTAAAATACCCGTTTTTTGTGCAGACATAAAATTATCCTACCGATTAATCAAATTTAAAAACTCAGAACGCGTGCTAATTTCTTTACGAAAAATACCCGTCATGACAGACGTTGTCATCACCGAATTTTGTTTTTCTACGCCGCGCATCATCATACATAAGTGTTTCGCTTCAATTACGACAGCGACACCTCGGGCATCGATTGCCGTTTCGATAGCATCAGCAATTTGCTTGGTTAATTTTTCTTGAATCTGTAAACGACGTGCGTACATATCAACAATACGAGCAACTTTAGATAAACCTAAAACTTTACCCTGTGGTAAATAGCCCACGTGACATTTACCAATAAAAGGTAGTAAATGATGTTCACACAATGAATACAATTCGATATCTTTAACAATCACCATATCTTCCGTTTCAGCGGAAAAAATCGCATTATTGAGCACGCTTTCCAAGTTTTTTTCATAGCCATTATTTAAAAATTTAAACGCTTTTGCCGCACGTTTTGGCGTATCAATCAAGCCTTCTCGCTCCAAATTTTCTCCAATAGCTTCAATGATTTTTGCAAACTGCTCTTCCATAGTAGTAATAGTCTCTTGTAATTAAAGTGATGAGTGGTTTTTTCAGTATACCGCAGGAAACGTAAATGTTAATGCCTTCAACAACACTGTTTTACACCAGCTCGCATACAGCCATTATCACGTTAGTGCCAACACTAACTTTACGGCTATTTACTGAGCAGTAAAACAATACGGTTTAAAGTCTGTCGGCACACATAAGGAAAATTGTTCATCATGAATTTTGGCAAAATACAGTCCTTGGGCAAGGACTTTTTGCTGTAAGTGTTGATTAGCGTCCACAGCAGCTAAAATGCCATACAGCTTTTTATCTGCAAGCTCTGGAAATAACACGGGAAAATCACGGCATTGTTTCAGCAATTGCTCGATACCTTCTTCGCGTAAATGACTTTTAACTTCTACAATAAAAGCTGTATTAAGCTTTCCATTTGCGTACGCCAACACATCTATTTCTTGTTCATTACCATTTTTATCTCTAACCCGCACGCTAGGGTTTATCGTGGTCATACCAAATTGTTCAGTCAGTATTTTGGTCATCGAAGGTAAGGCTAGGCCTTCAGTAAAGCTACCAAATTTATTAGCAATCCCACCAATTTGTTTGCTTAATTCTTTAATAACCTTGTCAATTTCTTTACGCGCACGCTCTGCTTCTTGGCGTGTACGTTCTGCTTCTTGACGCGTACGTTCTGCTTCTTCAGCCATTTTTTGATGATTAATGGCTAAGCTAGCAACAAGTTCTTTTAATTCTTGATCGGTCATGGTGATAGTGTAATAAATGTTAAAAAAACTGGACTAACCACTGCCCTTTACTGAGCAGTAAAACAATACGGTTTAAAGTCTGTCGGCACACATAAGGAAAATTGTTCATCATGAATTTTGGCAAAATACAGTCCTTGGGCAAGGACTTTTTGCTGTAAGTGTTGATTAGCGTCCACAGCAGCTAAAATGCCATACAGCTTTTTATCTGCAAGCTCTGGAAATAACACGGGAAAATCACGGCATTGTTTCAGCAATTGCTCGATACCTTCTTCGCGTAAATGACTTTTAACTTCTACAATAAAAGCTGTATTAAGCTTTCCATTTGCGTACGCCAACACATCTATTTCTTGTTCATTACCATTTTTATCTCTAACCCGCACGCTAGGGTTTATCGTGGTCATACCAAATTGTTCAGTCAGTATTTTGGTCATCGAAGGTAAGGCTAGGCCTTCAGTAAAGCTACCAAATTTATTAGCAATCCCACCAATTTGTTTGCTTAATTCTTTAATAACCTTGTCAATTTCTTTACGCGCAAGGACTGAATCTTCAGACATTTTTTGATGATTAATGGCTAAGCTAGCAACGAGTTCTTTTAATTCTTGATCGGTCATGGTGATAGTGTAATAAATGTTAAAAAACTAGACTAACAGTATACGCTAAAGAGCAGCATAACAAACTTAAGTCGCTGCATAATAAGACGTTGTTACTAAGCTTAATGGCTTCTGTTTCAGCTGACTGCACATTGGGTAAAACTTAATGCCTTCAACAACACGGCTTCATCTGCACCTGATTTACAGGCATGTTCACTCAAGTATCGACGCCAAGCACGCGCACCTGGCTGACCATGAAACAATCCTAAAACATGGCGTGTCACGCTATTCAATCGAACACCTTGACTCAGTTGTTCACATACATAAGGCAGCAACTGCATAATAATTTCTTCGCGAGTTGGCACAGGCGTTTGCGTGCCAAACACTTGCTGATCAACGGTGGCTAATACATAAGGATTTTGATACGCTTCACGACCCATCATGACGCCATCAAGCTGCGTTAATAATGAATCTACCTGAGCTAAATCAGTAATACCGCCATTTAAAATAAATTGTAACGCGGGAAAATCATTTTTAAGTTGATAGACAATGTCATAACGTAACGGCGGCACTTCACGATTTTGCTTAGGTGATAAGCCACTTAGCCAGGCTTTACGCGCATGAATAACAAAAGTACAACAGCCTGCTTTAGCCAAGGTATCAATAAAATAATGTAACTCTGGATAGGAATCACGCTCATCAATACCAATTCGACATTTTGCGGTAATTGGCAATGCTGTCGCACTAATCATCGCCGCAATACATGTTGCGACTAACTCAGGCTCTGCCATTAAACATGCGCCAAAACGTCCGTTTTGTACACGATCACTTGGGCAACCTAAATTTAAATTAACCTCATCGTAGCCATAGTCTTCAGCCATCTTGCAACACGCTGCCAGCTCCCGTGGATGACTTCCCCCTAACTGCAAAACCAAAGGATGCTCAGTAGGGTGGTAATTTAAAAAACGCTGGTGATCGCCATGGATTAATGCGCCTGTCGTGACCATTTCGGTATACAACAAGGCCTGCTTTGATAGTAAGCGATGAAAAAAACGACAATGCCTATCCGTCCAATCCATCATTGGAGCAACACAAAATCTCGACGCCTTATATTTCGTGGCATTATGCCCGTATTTATTGGTATATATCATTTTTGTTCTTAAATATTTTTGTATATTTTTAGGTTATTTTTGGACATTTCTTGATATTGGATGCACAATTAATGCACAAAAAACAAAATTTGTGCATTTTTATGGCTACGATCACTCAATACAAAAAAAAGTCAGGCAAGATATCCTACCGCGCGCTTATCAGAATTGCCAAAAACGGCACAATAGTTCATATGGAATCAGAGACGTTTGACACCAAGACTTTAGCGAAGGCATGGGCAATGAAGCGGGAAGCAGAGTTATCTGCTCAAAAAGTATTTAGGCCAAAAGAGAAGCCACTCAAAATTTCTAAGGTGATTCAAGATTACATTTCACAGTTTGGCCATGGCTATGGGCGCTCGAAAAATTACGACTTAGCCCGATTATTGCGATACCCTCTTGCTGAACTCGATATATCAGAACTCAACCCTCAGATACTGATCGCTCATTGCATTGAGCGCAACAAGACAGCTAAGCCACAGACCGTTAAAAACGATGTTATTTGGTTGAAAACGGCTATTAGAACCATGCGTTCTGTCAATGGCTTTACTTTTGATCTCGCTGTGTTCGATGATGCTTACGAAACATTGTGGCGTGAAAAATTGATTGGAAAATCTGTCGAAAGGGAGCGACGACCTACACGAAAAGAATTATGGGCTTTGTCGCGCTATTTTTATCGACGCAAACGATCAACACCTATGTTGCAGTTGATGTGGTTTGCGATTTATTCAGCTCGAAGATTATCTGAAATAACACGCTTAGAGTGGACTGATAATGATGATAAGAAGGCAACCGGCTTAGTCCGTGATGCTAAACATCCTCGGCTTAAGGCTGGCAACCATAAGCGATTCAAATATCCTCGATCAGCCTGGAAAATTGTAAATAAACAACCAATGACCAATAAATATATTTTCCCTTACAATCCTAAAACAATCGGTACAAACTTTGATCGGGCATGCAAAATCCTCGGTATTGTCGATTTGCATTTTCACGATTTACGTCACGAAGCAACAAGCCGCCTTTTTGAACGCAAACTGGGCATCGTTGATGTTCAGCAAGTGACACTTCATGAGTCATGGAAAACCCTCCAGCGGTATGTAAATCTTAATCCTGGTGATGTAGATATTTAATGAACGCACATTAAAACAACATTTCGCTCATCGCATTATGCCTTGCATCCTTATCAGCATGTGCATACTGCGATGTGATCGCAATGCGACTATGTCCGAGATTATCCCTGTCCACGGTTAATGGAATATTCAATTCATGTCAACAACACGCGTGCCGTGCGCATATCTGAGCCAATGGGTGCTTGCTCTTGTCACAATTCTGACGCTTTCAAGTCGGTTTCGGACAAGAAGGAGGCGACTTTCGCGAAAAACACCTTCAGTACTTTGTGAATCGCTAATGGCTTCAAAGGCAAGACCGATTGCCCCTGAATTCGTGGGATCAACGGAAATGTCTCCGGCACTGTCCGACAAGCCTCACCGATCAGCAGAGGCACTAGGTCAACCTAATTTTGATTTAGCATAGTTTTAAGACTTGTTACGACTTCAAAAAAGTTCTCTCAACTTCTAATGGATACCTTTGTCGCCAAACTTTCGACTCTTTAGAAGACACCAGAACTTCCTTCGACTTCTACGGTTTTAATATTTTGGGTAATGCATAATCGCCAAGCTGATAAAGACGCTAATGATTACAGCAACCGTTGGAATGATTGACAACGGAATAGGGATGGGGCAAATCAACCACAAAATTATCATGAAGGTTGACGCCAACAGCATGTGAGCCGATGTGTTGTAAATCGGCGGTATCGGCGGACTGAAGGTATCGGATTTCAATCTCCTCTCGAAAATCCCGGCAATGAATCCCATCACTATCGGTATCAGCAACCAGGTGGCCCATTTCGACAAAATGACCCTGCGTAAGGCCATGCTGTAGGCCTGAAATTTCACCGATGCCGCCCAATCTCCTGGAATATCGGCTATTGCTTCTCCAATGTTGTCTCCGCTGTTTCTGAATTTATTTGAATCGTCATGCCTATCTCGAAATTCATTGGCAAACACAGCAATCGAGGTTAAGTTACTTTTGTACAGCGTGATCAGCTGCTTATTAATCTCGTCCTTTTCACCAAAAATACTGATGGCGGCGTTGTAGTCTTTCCGTACAATCAGCGACATGGTTGTTGGACTTAACAGCGCTGGCAATGCCAGTGGCGTAAAAATTATGATCATCAACCAAATCAGGAAATGCTTCCCCATTGACGTTAGTCTGTCAAATCGCGTTGAAAACTTTCTAATAATCCCGCTAATTTCAACTCGTTCATTGTAAATACTCTTGATGCGCACAGGATTTTGCTCTGTGAGCTCCCGAATGCATCGTGGGGGTTGTTAACCCAGGTTAGCTCTTCGCTTGCTGACGATCTCATAATGTCATCCAGATAGCCATGAGTATTCGGATCATAAGCCGATAATCCCCCTTTGTATTTGATCATGAGAGTCAATCCGAGGCACTGTACCAATTCCTCGGATACGCGACAGATAAAGGCTTTTTGCTCGGCAAGATCGTCATTATCGGTTTGGATCACTTGTTCGGCATCGCTTAACCCACTCGCTAAACAATTGACCAGTAAACTTTCATCTCGTTTTCTTGGGTCGGGCCAGTACAAGGTCAGCAGTGACGTTAATCGCTGCGATGATGCGCGTAGATTGGGCCATCGCGCAAATAGTTCTTGCGCCGCGGGTTGGCGTCTTGTGGCCCTGCATGCTTTTTTCATTTCAATGGAAGGCGATTGCAATGGCTGTTTGAGTGGTTTTTTCAAAAAAAGTAAAACTGCTTGATCTGACATGTGAAATCCTAGTGCGTAATAATAGGCAGTCGTCCCTTGATGACACGGCCGCCGGCTATTGATGCGATGTAATGAAAATTAGGGAGGTGCCCCAGTAAGTGTTGCGGGAACAGATCGTGTTCGCTAAACGTTAATGACTGTCCGCTATTGCCGGAATAGTGAGCAAAGTTTTCGGCCGAATTAACGCCGCTGGAAATGCTCTGTTGAACGGTTTTAATGTACGTTTGCCCGAAAGTCTCAACAACAAACTTTTGTGTTTCCCCGTCCTTAATGCGCAAGGTGATCAAATTGTTGCAGTTACCGATAACCTGCCGTGCGCGTGCCTCGTCGCCCAGTCTTGCCACAATATCCGGCAAGGTTTGCGTCGCCATGACGACCTGGAATCCGGCGCCACGACCTTTGTTGAGAATCTGGATAAACGGCAAATTCACCACTTCCGCAGCCTCGTCAACGAACATTGAGATGCGCCCAAATTTCCTGCCGCTGTTGTAAATCATGCCCGCGACCGATGCGAAATCGGCCAAAACAATGGATCCAATAGCCGACGAAACAATGGAATCTGACAAGGAATCAAGCCCCACATACAGCACATGCTTTCCGGAAATAATGTTCGATGTATCAAAGATTGGCCGGTGATCGTTTGAATCTTCCTCGTCGGGCGATAGAAGATCGCCCAAATCGCCGGATGTCAGCATGTTCAACACCGGGATCAGCGATGCGATCATCTTAGAAAAGTGCATGCGATTGTGCTCGACCAGAGACAACAATCCGTCTATACCTTCCGAACCTTTTGGCCCATTGCTTAGTGTGGTTCGATACCATTCAACAATAGCCAGCCATTCCGGGTTGGTAATGGTTTCCATTTTTTTGGCTTTGCCGGCCTTGGCTTTTACAAAAAAAGGATTGGCACTGTTTTTCCAGTCCGGATCGACGCGATCGGCGTGCGCCTCGATTGCTTTAATCAACAGTGCTTAGGCGCCGCCCTCGATGTAATAGCGCAACTGTTTAATGGACGGGCGTTTGCCGGTTTCCAGTAAGCCTTGTGCAACCAGATTTAGCGCACGAAACGAAAACGCTGTAAAGGCATCGGAGCCGCCCGATTGCGATGGTAATAATGCTGCGATTCGCGAAGCAATTTCTGTGGTGCGCGTGAAATTGCGCATGGGATCTAAGCGGATTGATGAGCCGGGAAATGCGGGATGAAAAAACAGGAAAGAGTCACCCCGTCCGGCTCGCTTGCATTCAAGTTCCATGCGATCCCGCAATTCCCTGTCACCTTTGGGATCAATCATAATCACAGTGTCGCCACGTTGAATGGCTTGCGTTACCATGAGCTCATAAGCCCGGGTTTTTCCAGCGCCAGTCGTACCAAACATAATGGTATGCCCTTCCAGTGACTTGAGGGGGATATTGATCTCATTTTCCTTGCCGAGATTCAGCCCCTGTATCCAGGGGCTACCCGGATGCTCCTGGTCATTGTTCATTTTGATGCCGGATAGCATGGTGTCGACCGCTCGCTGCGTATGGACCGGCATCCAGTCGAACCCCCAGCCAAACCACATCTTTTCAGGCTGGATCAATTTCAATAGCTTGTCGACATCCAGAAACGTCAGCATTTGACCTAACCGGCCACGCCCCACCAAATCCAGGCCCTTTACCATCGATTGCAAGGTTAGCAAGCCAAAACAGATCCACGGTATTAGCATGGAATTTCCACCGGGCAGCACAAGGTACGCTGTGAACGTGGTTGCTGTCGCTACCAACCAGGCTGCCGCGATATACAGCTCATAGGGCTGGCGAATGTAGGGATCGTAACTATTCGCCATCCAACAAATCAGCCTTTACCAGAAAATATTGCGATAGCTTTTCGCCTAAAGAATCCATACCTGTTTCAAGTCCATCCACCAAGACCAATAGATCGGCTGCTTTCAACACGGACACACAATCTCTCAGATTCAGGTTAGTATTCCTCAGCCCTTTAGTAAGGACCTTGGTAATTCCACCGGGTCTCGATTCCAAAAATTCAATCGGGAGTTTTTTAAGCCTGCTCAACACCATGTCGCTGCGCGATTTCAAGTCGTCATGGTTTGGCTGTTCTTTCTGTGTGTTCGTGTTACCAAACAGTTTTGAAATGGCTGAATTACTGTCTGCTTTTGTGCTGCCTGCAGTTGACTTGATTTTGTCTTTCTTTTGGGATTTTGATGTTTCTGTCAATTCACTCAGTAAAACCGATGTCGCATTACTGTGTTTCTCATCGACTTCGAGTAGGGTTGCATGGGGCGAATTAACTTTACTTGGCTTCTCAGCAGTCTTGAAAGCTTCTAAAGGCTTTGGGGCAGTCTTTGGCATTGGTTTTTTTGTATTATCCAGCTCTTCGAAGACTTTCTGCGACTTCCGAGCGCTCGTCAGAAGTTCTGGGGCGTTTTCAGCCGGTTTCGGATTACCCGTTTTTTTAGAATCTGAATTTTTTAGGACTTCTGGCGACTCCTGAGCAGTTGAGAAAGGTTCTGACAAATTCTCATCTTCAGCATTGATGACCACCTCAGATGAACTTGCGTAAGCGGTCTGTTCATTGTGGTAGCCTGATGCGTACTCATCGTCGTATTGATTGGTTTCTACCGGCTTCGACTGTCTTCCGAACAGAATGTCCATTTCAATAGTTCGGCACGGCTCACTACCAGTCACTTCGGTTTTTGTAGATGTCGATGATCCTTTAATTTCGTTCTGCACAGCGTCGCCCGATTTGTCCGGTTTCCCAAACAGGATTTCCATGCCGGTTTCTTCCATCGAATCTTCTCTGACAGGAATTGATCCTGACTTGATTTTGTTATCTGTATTTGCACGGGGTTCTTTCCTTGGTGCCGCCGCCAATTTGTCTGATTCCACTGGAGCCACATCATCGCTGTCATCGCTGTATTCCGTGTTCTTTTCGGAGTTTGTATCAATTTCTTTATTGACCATCGCCTTTTGGGTCTCCTGATTCGGTTCCTCCTCCTCTTCTTCAAAATGGATTTGCAAATTTTTATCCAGTGGTCTGTACGCAACCTTTTCAAACAAAATTTCGTGTCGCACCAAGCGAATGGCTGTCACATATTTCATTTCCGGGCTATCGGATTGAGGAATTGCTATATCGAATAAATAGCCTCCACCAATGCCTATGCTTTCGATAATTCCGGCTTCCTGCATGAGTTCTGCCAAAATTTCTTTTGTATTGGGTACAAACGGGCTTTCTGACTCTTTCAACTCGCGCTGCATGTCGCTGGCGGCCAGCGGCCAAACCAGATAGACCCCGTCTTTACCATGCCAACATCGGCCATTTTCTTCGTTGACGACCCAGCGCTTTTTCTCTACCAGATGTCGCATAGCATCAATCAGCCATGGATCAAGATGCATCCCTGCCAATGGTTTGCCGTAACGCGACGGGTCACCCGCTTCGTCACGTTCAATGAGTTTGTATTTCACTGACCGGTTAATCTTGACCAGTGGGTTATTAAGATCCTCCTGATCATGTAATGCCGACAATAGCGTTTTGTAAATGGCTTTTTCGCCTTGCGCCAGAATTTCCGCCTGTTCCGGTTTAATGGCTTTGCCGGCCAATGCGTAAATCATTGCCCGATCCTCGTTTTCGCTCCATCGAATGTGATAACTCTTTAGCTTATTCCGCTGCGTCCACTGAAAAATCGATTCCATACCCGGATGCCACTCGATCCCGCCTTCTTCGGAATACACAGATATCCGCGAGATTACCAGGATGGACTCGCTAAATAAGCCTGTCAGAAAGGCTGCGTGTGTCCATAATGCTTCATTTTCCTTGCGTATTTCCGGAGTCACGCGCGTCAAAATACGGCGTTCTGCATAACGAATGCCGAACAATGCGCTTTCCAGACTAAACCGAAACAGCCCGCCCGGTGTCCGGAAATGGTTTTTTTCGGATGCAGGCAATAGATGAACTATCTCGGCAAGATGACGAATGGGTTCCAATATTGTTATCTCGGCTTTCTTTGCATTATGGTTACCTGCCAAGCCTCGGGCCAGGATAATCTGCTGAATCATCTCCTGATTGCTGTTAATGATCGTTTCGAGGGGCGCCGTCGGGATTCCTTTGGGAAAGGGTGGGTATCGATAGACATATTCATCGACCATCACTTGATCAATTATATTGGTATCGTCTTTTTTAAGAGTGGTCTTGCCTTGTCCTTTTTTGCCAAAGGACAGCATGGAAGCGATTATTTTGATCATAAACTTAGCGCTTCGCATACTGGTCAATCAAATACTGAAGTCGGCGGCGCATGTAAACCGGATCAATCAGGTTATTGAATACAATATCCACCGTCCCGTTAGTTCCCGCTGAATCGAGATGCAACGTGCCGATACCCAGCAACCTATTTATTATGCTTTGGTGAACACCAATGGTTTTAATGTCGCCAAAGCGGATTTGAATCTGGTCTTGAGCGATGATGCCTTTTTTCATAACCACACCGTCATCATCAAACCAGAGCTTTACTGCGTAGTAGCTGTAGATGAAGCGTAGGCCGTAAAGCAATAGTAAAAAGCCGCCGAATCCGAAACCTTCGCCCCATTCAGACAAACTGAACCATTCAGGTATGGTCTGGATGTTCAGAAAAGCAAAAATCCAGCCTAAAACAGCGTAGGGATTGGCGATCAGTAATATCCCGATCACACACTCCGAATAATGCGGGATAAAGCCTCTGAATGCCTGGCGATAAGCCATGTCGTTATGCTCATAGGTTTCGACGCGGTTTTGTTGTTGCTGCCTGTTTTCCTGGCACCGTCTTGCCGTGAAGCCCAGGTGATTATCCGACATAACTGTGTACTTGTTGCCAGTCTCTCTATTCAGAAGATCGCACATAGTCATGGCGTCATCGAAACGGGCAAAGGATATGAGTCGTAAGTTAATGTGGTTGTCTGTTGTCATAAATGGAAACCGCCTTTTGCTTTGTAGAGTCTGATTTCTTTGCTGGACAGCAAAGAAATCAATCGTTTTTGTGGGTTCATTTTGATCATTCATCGTGGCTGATACCCTATCTCGGCCAGACTGGATCGGACTTTTTCTGCAACACTCAACATGCGGTAAGCCTCGTCTTCATCGGCGGCATTATTTTGGAATTCTGATAACCCAATCCCAGGTTTCTTGATCGGTTAAGTTAGTCGTTTAGGACTGTTCATTTATCGACATGCTTAAATCCCTGTTTAACTAAAAAGATATTTTTATGCTGGTGTGACACGAGAATTCGGCACTCTAACCATCGTAAAGCGTGATCTGGTCTCACCTTTGTTGCTCATCTGTACACCGATGACGTGAAATGGCTTGATGTATTGCAGTAATTTCGATTCAATTTTCATTTTGCGCACCAGGTTGTCCCAGTACATTTGATCAACGCCCAACACGACCTTGGTGGCGACGTTGGAAAAGAAGTCTTCGGAAAAATGGGTTGGTGATTGACTGGCGCAAACCAGACCCAAGCCAAACTTTCTACCTTCTTTGGCTATGGTGTTGAGAATGTTGTTCTGGTCGTCCCTAAAGAATAGGTGCGCCTCGTCAATGATCATGATGTCGCGCAACAAGCCTTCCTCTTCACGACGAACAGGACCCTTTTCCAGTGCAACAGAGAATAGTTCCTGCAATCTGAATTCGACAAACATGCGTTTTTCATCTTCACGCAACGCAGTAATGTCGTAATGCCAAACCGGATTATCAGGATCGAATGGCGCCGGTTTGTTTTTGAAGATGCCGCTGGCCTTCAGGTTATCGAATCGCTCCACAACCGACTTCAATACCTCTTTCGACTCGTACTTGATAAAGTCTTCCAGCTCTTTACCAGTTTCCAGATTCTCGATGTAATCTTTGTAGGAACGTAAAGCCTTGGCACGCAGATCCATCGCTTTTTCGGTTAAATCTCCATCAGGCTTGGCGCCTGGATGGCAGAGTTGCTTGGATATCTTGTAAAGCTTGGTAGTGATCTTGTTCAGATCTTCTAGCGCTCTCCCAGACGTTGTATCGCTACCAATAATAAGCTGCTTGAGTTTTCCAAAAGCGTAGCGACTGGCATCGTCCATGGCCGGGTATCGCTTAGGATGCTTCCGGGCATACCCATCCTCCAATACCCATGATTTGTAATTGTCTGCAAAGAATCCGTTGGCCGCGTACAGATCGATAATCAAGTTACGCATAACGGCTTCTTGCCTTGAACCGATTGGCCTACAGCCATTTATGGTCGCGATGAAATCTTGCGTGCGTTTCCTTACGCCGCCGAAATGTTGATCCGCGCTTACTACAAACGGATTTAACCCATATTCAGTGGACTCTGAGAATCTGACCGACGAAGCACCTTTGATATCAATGTCGCCATGCACATCCATGATATGAATGCGTGGTGCCGGCGAGAAACGATGCATTTGCTGTATCGCTCGCCTCAGTAAAGTGGTTTTCCCCATGCCCGTTTTCCCCATAATGAGCATGTGAGCGTTGACTAGAGCATCAAAGTCGCAATAGACAAACGATGTTTGATTTTTTGATAAAAGATAGTCGTCTTGACCCAGCTCGAACTTCATTTTTTCTAAACAGTTTAAATAATAAAGTCGCTATTTTAGAGTGGTGATTTTCTCTACGTCGGGGTGAAAGACGCGCAAAAGCGGCCTCTTTTGATCAAACAGCAACCCCTGCCGGGATTATTTGGCCAGAAGCTACAGAGTCGGCATCAGTAAGTAAAAAATCGCGCGATAGTCCATTAAACCAAGCTTTCACAGCACACAATATCTAAAATTACCGGCGTGAGCCGAGATACGATTCGGAAGTATGCCGGAGGTAAAGCTCCCTCAAAAGAAAGGCAAGAAAAATGACTCAAACAACAACCTGATTGGTCGCTGGCTAAGTTGTTGCCCCCGCGCAATCTTCATTTTTAAATAGAGCATAATGTCTGTTATAATAAACATTAAATGATTTAATGGTTGTTATTTTAAACATGAGAAATCGAAAAAATGTTCGCTTAACACGCAACACCAAAGAAGTGCTAACAACATTAGCGCTCATGATTGATATTGGCCGCAAAAATCAACAGTGGACACAAAACGAACTGGCCGAACGTTTAGGTGTTTCACGCCATACTGTTCAACATCTTCTCAAAGGTGATCCTGGTATTGCCATTGGTACCGTGCTGGAGGCAGCCGTTTTGACAGGTGTACCACTCTGGCAACCGGAGAGCGCTAACCCAGTCAGTTTTTATCATACCGTTGTCGAGAAAGCCGCATTATTACCCTCCAGAGTTCGTAAGTCTAAAGTGATAGTTGATGACAATTTCTAATGATCGCGCTTATGTCTGGATTTGGTTACCGGGGGCTACAAATCCAGTGGTGGCAGGTGTTATTACCGCACAATCTAAAAAGTATGTTTTTACTTATGGTCAGAGCTACCTTAAACGGGAAAATGCCATTCCGATATTTGAGCCGGAACTGCCCTTGGTTCAAGGTACCCAAGTTCCGGTATTCGAGATGGCTTCCTGTTTGCGTGATGGTGCGCCTGATGCCTGGGGACGCAGGGTGATCCTCAATAAGCTGACGGGGGCATCGGGCAAGGAAGCTAATACCATGGCGCTTAATGAATTAACGTTCATGCTGGAATCAGGTTCTGATCGCATTGGCGGACTTGATTTTCAATACAGTGCATCCGAGTATGTTTCACGAGAGGTCGGCTTTGCCTCACTGGATGCTTTGACCGAAGCGGCTGATTTATTGGATCGCGGCATACCGTTGCCTCCGGAACTTTGTAGGGCCATTCAGCATGGAACCAGTATTGGCGGCGCCAGACCCAAAGTATTAATTGACGATCAAAAAAATAACCGCAAATATATTGCGAAATTTTCTGCGTCTAACGACAGCTATAGTGTGGTTAAAGCCGAGTTTATTGCAATGCGTCTGGCTAAGTTGGCGGGGTTAAATGTTGCAACTGTCAGTATGACTTGCAGCTTAGGCAAAGATGTTATTCTCATAGAGCGCTTTGATCGACTTTATAACGCTGTGGAAAACACTTGGACGCGTCGCTTAATGGTCTCTGCATTGACCTTATTATCGTTAAGCGAAGATTTTCCGCACTACGCAAGTTATCCTGATTTAGCTGCACTCATCCGAGGTCAGTTTTATCATCCACGTCAAACACTTCGAGAACTCTATAGCCGGATAACTTTCAATATCCTGGTTGGCAATACTGATGATCACGCGCGTAACCATGCTGCATTTTGGGATGGAAGACAATTTGAATTAACGCCGGCTTTTGATATTTGCCCGCAAGGACGATCCGGGCAAGAAGCCACACAAGCCATGCTTATCACTGAAAATAATCGCTATAGTCAGTTGCGAACCTGTCTTGAGGCAGCTGTTCACTTTAACTTAAGTGCTACAGAAGCCACCGACATTATCCGGCATCAAATCGCAGTCGTCGTGGATCATTGGGATCAAATTTGCGACGAAGCCACGCTATCGGAAATCGATAAACGCCTGTTTATGGGCAATCAATTTCTTAATCCTTATGCCTTTTATAATTTACCCCCAAATAGCGGTATTATCCCGCAATGGGATATATCGATGGATATGGAGGAGTTTGTTATAAAGACAAACAAGGATTAGTGGTTGGTTATAGAAAACCTGGAGCTGTTTTAACCGTCTGTATTGATGAATCAAAGCCCGCATTTTGTTACAACACCTGCCGCCTCCGGCCTAAAATGTTTGTAATCATAAAATTGCCGGTTAACGTCATCTCCGCTTAAAACGTCAGTGCAATCCCTGATGCCGCCACCTCCGCTCATTTCCGTAATCTTTTGCTTAAATTCAGCCAGCCGCTTAGCTCCATAGGCATCTGCAAGATAAGGATGCAGCGGATTCAAATAGAATTTTGCATCGATTCTTTCGTCCTTCAGCCAATGAGTCAGTTTCCGAAAATCCTCGAATCGACTGTCAATCCAGGGCGGTGCTTTAACGGGTTTTGCGTCTGCCGGGAACTGTTTGCGAATAAATGCGCCGTGATCTTTCTCAATCTCCTGGTCATAGCGTTCCAGGTAATACTGCCCCGTACCCTCTATGTCGTATCTTACGGATGGCCTGCCACTGATACCTGTTACCAATCGGCTAAACCCATCCGAAAGGCTTGAAGCAAACAAGTAATCAAAAATAACTCGTTGCCGACTTTGGTCTCCGGCTTCTGGATGTAACTGATACGCTGGGCCGTAAGATTTAATATCGGTAAAAGCTATTGGCTCCAGACCGTACACGACGGTTTTGATTATTGTCCCACCTCTTTTCAAACCCTGTAACGTAGCCAGTATTTCATCCGGCCTAGCCGCCAGGAATGCCAGATTATAAAAATGCCTGTCTGGAAAATAGCGATTCACCAAAGCAGGATCCACCAAGCCCATGATCGACGATCCCACGATAAAAGCATCATGCGTAGTGTTTAGTGTTTTTCCTGAATCACTGTCTCTGGGCGATTTATCATTGATTTGTCCGATGATTACTTCTGAAGAGTTCGGCGAATGTTGTTCGGCCTCATTAAGCAAATACTCAACCTTCAAAAACCGCTCGTTGGTTGTCGAAGATGAAAATCGGTCACCTATCGAAAATATGGGATTGAAGATCTGGTATGGATTTACCACCACGTTCCAGACCGGCAATGACCAGGCGGCAATACCACTTGCCACTAATGCTGCCTTCCAAAACGTATCAAAACTGCCAATAAATAAAGCTTTCATGGGATCCTGACAACCAGATACTGGTGAAAAATAGTGTGGTGAAATAAGCGAGGTATTTTAAGTTCGGCTCAAGTTGCTGTGCAGTTTTCTGAGCGTTGACATATTCCAGGCAGATCGCCAACAAAATCGCCCCCTGTACGAATTCCATACCGGTAATTAATGTGGTTTGGGTACAGGTCTGACAAAATCCGGATACGACACTGGGAATAGCAAAACCATTAATCCCTAGCATCCCTTTCCAGATGGAAATAGCTTGTGTGACTGATTGTGCACGGAATACCACCCATGCCACCGTGACCGACAGGAATGTAATGGCTACAGCCAGCGGCTCGGCCATTCTGACACCGGCTTTCATCCAGAGTCGGTGAATGCCAATGAACAGCCCATGTAAAACGCCCCAAAGCACGAACGTCCATGCGGCGCCATGCCAGTATCCGCCGATGATCATGGTGACGGCGGCGGTCAATAATCCCCTGGCAAAACCGTTGCGATTACCGCCTAATGGAATATATAGATAATCCCGAAGGAATCTGGACAGCGTCATGTGCCAGCGTTTCCAAAAGTCGGCGATGCTGTTTGCCTGGTAAGGGGAATTAAAGTTCTGTGGCAGGATGATGCCAAACATCAGGCCGATACCGATTGCCATATCCGAGTACCCGGAGAAATCGAAATAAACTTGTAAGCCATAGCCTATAGCCGAAACCCAGGATTCAAAAAATTGCAGCACGCTGTTCGCTGCAAATAAGGGATCAACTTTTTCGGCGATGCGGTCGGCAATCACACTTTTCTTGAACAGGCCGACCGCAAACAGGAACAAGCCTTGCGAAAACTGTCTAGCATCAAAAACAATGCGGCCTCTTAGTTGAGGCATGACATCGGAGTAATGCAGAATCGGACCCGCGATCAAATGCGGGTAGAAGGAAATCGAAAACGCAAAGCGGCGCAGATTGAAATCGCTGACATAACCTTTGTAACAGTCGACCAGGTAAGCAATCACCTGAAACGTGAAGAACGATATGCCAAGCGGCAATATCAAGTGCAACAGAGAATTCTGACTGCCGGCCAGCGCACTCCAGTTTTCAATGAAGAAGTCGGCGTATTTGAAATAACCGAGCAAGCCGACGTTGACTATCAACCCGGCGGTCAGAAGCGTTTTCGACTTTGTCTGCGAGATTTTCTGCCCCAGATAGAAATTACCCAGGACATTTCCTACCAACAAAGGCACATAACGGGTATCCCACCAGCTATAAAAGCAGATGGAACAGATGACAATCAGCCATTGCGCAACTTGCTCGCGTTTCATTCGCTGCAATATCCACCAAGCAGTTATCGAGAATGGCAGAAAAAAGTAGATGAATTCGGGTGAGTTAAAGAGCATTTTTCTTTAGCCGGATTAATGTTTGAAAAAAAATTATGCCAGCGCAAAAAGTGTGCGTCGGGGTAAAAGACGCGCTTTTTCGGACTCTTTTGGTTATATTGCGGTGTGAGTGAGTTACCCGAAGTGAAATTCGGCGTCGAACCTGGGCGATAAAAAACGCAATGCTTGTGATGTCTGGATTTTATGAACTTTTCCACGCATTCCACTTTTGGCTCACATCAGTAGCGGCTCGTGTTTGAAACCGGTCAGGCTCACATTAATTGAAATATCGGATGAGCCAGTTTTCGTCTCATTAAGGCCTAGGCTTTTAAGCCGGAATGCCTCAAAAACTAAAACTGCACCCTTGATACACGAAAGTTGTCTCAATGGCGGCGTCTCATAGGGTTACACCTATAAGATACAATGGATTTGCCTGGAAATGAGTAAGGGTTCTTTCGGTCTATCCGTTTGATCCGGCCAGACCAAGCGGGCTTGGCGTTTTGCTTTAGGCGATGGCTTCCAGCCCGTTTTTGGCAACCAGAGAAAGGAGTTTTAAGGATGCACCTTGTGGATGCTTCTCACCGCGCTCCCACTGGCTTACCAAGCCGGTTGTGACATTCAAATGCCGTGCAAAGACGGCTTGACTAGCCCGCTCCCGCTGCCGAAGCGCACGGATTTCTTCCGGTTGCAAGGGCTTGACCGGTGTTAGGCACAGTTCGTCAAATTGTCGCAAGGTGCGTTTGTCCATCACCCCTGCTTCATGCAGGCCTTCGGCGGTTTCATGCACAGATGCCATCAAACGGCTACGGTATTGTTTTTTCATCGCAGATCACCTCTATCAATGTTTTGTTTTCCAACGCACGGCACAGTGTAGCGTCGTCATAGTCAAGCATGACCGCCGCCAATTTCCGCAATGCCACTCGTTCGTCATCGTCTATGTTGGCCTGTTCATTCTTTGCAAAGCCATGAACAAAAAACGCCAATATCCCTATGCGAAATAAGATTAGGGTGCGAAATCCTCCCGACTTGCCGCCACCGATGCGGGCGACACGTTGCTTGATAACACCGCCACCTAAATCAGCATCCAGTAATCCCCGTTCGGCGTCCCTGATCGCCTTGCATAGGCTGGCATCGTCTATCCCTGACTTTTTAGCAAATCGTGTGAAGGCCTTATTTTTGAATATCCGCACGCTGTCCTGTTTGTTCGTTGCTCTATCTTTAGAATTAAAATATAACACTTAGTGCTATACATTGCAAAAAAATTACTCAACTCTAATCCGTCATCTTTGAGGGATTATACTGTTACCCTGATACTGCGATTTCCCTCTATGAGACGAAATATTGAACCTTCCGGCATTTGCAATTAGTGTGAGCCCATAACAATGGAATGTGAGCCGAAAATAGCGTTAAATGCGAGCACGGCTGTTTTCAAACGCGAGCGTTACACATAGCTGACCCTGGAGTCACCCCAAAGGGGGAGGCAAATGTTCAGTAGATTACGAATCTCCTTAACTCTCTTTCTATTTGTTGCTCTTTAGTTTCTGCACGTAGAGACTTCGCCAACTTATTATCGACAACCTCATGGCGGCATTCGTATCGGGCTCGCAGGTAGCCATGTTGGCCACTGATCTTGGTTTGCGTCATACGGTTCATCGCACATCTATCCATTTCCGCATTTTCCAGCAGGGCAAGACGTTGAGCTTGTGTGCAGCCTGATAATCCGCTCACCACCAGAAATATAAACAACTTGAACATAACAATTCCTCAAGCTTGAGTTCTAAAACCTTAATTTCTCACAGGTCAATGAATATGCAAGGGGTAAAAACGCTGTTTTTGTGATTTTTTTTTGGAAAACTTCACAAGTCGTTCCAGGTTATCAGCCTTCAGTAGTATTGAATAAACTATCATCAAACATTTTAATTTGATTTAGATTTCCATCATGTCGTCAAATGCATCGCTGAGTGATTTCTGTTTTGCATCGTCGATGATTATTGGCGCATCCTTTTTAATCGCTGAGTTCGGTGTTTCTGATTTATTTTCCGTAACGGTTTTTGTTATTCCGACTCTTAAATGATGACCGCCATTTAGTCCTTGCATGGCTAAAGCGCGTAATAATGTCGCTCTGCGCCTTGGTGGGATATCTATTAAGTAGCCATACAGATCAGCGTCTGAATCCGACTCTAGTGCCAGGTTAATTCTGATTCTCTCCATATCAAATTAACTCCCTAATTTTTTAACGCGCTCGTTACCCGCCAAATAAAATCCCTTAACATTTGAGTAGAGACCATCATCTGGCACTATAATTTCACGGCCATTTAACAATTCCTCAATAATCGGCCTGTAGCAATCTGCACCGCCACCAACCAAAACGATGACGTCAATATCATCCAGCGAACCTACACTGCTTAAAACCGATTGGATCGCGGTGATAATATAGGCATCCATTTTTTTGATTAAGTGCGCGAAATTATATTCCTTGCCCTGTATTCGAGCCTTAAATCCATTTCGAATACCAGAGTCGACGATATTGACATCTGAAAAGGGCGCCTGGCGATCTTCGCTGATTAAATACGTTAATTTGTCCAAAACTAGCGACATCCCACCTGGCGTACTACCGCTCCGTTCGTCCTGGAGCTTCAGTCCTCGGCACACTAACCAATCAACAGTGTAATAACCAACATCAATAGTCAGGCTTTTTAAATCGGTAAGATTATCGATCTGATTGGCGCTCATAAAATAATTGATAAACCCACCAATTGGTTGAGGAATAATCCACGCGTCTTTAATATAAATCCGCTTGCCATCGGGATAGATATGCTCCCCTTTTAATCGCTCCGCCATTCTATTTTTGTGCTGGGCAAAAAAATTCACGGGTAATCCTGAAACCATTAAGTCGATTTTTGATTCACCCATGTACGCCAGCGCCCCTCGAAACAAGGCGAGGTGTTGCGAGGTATCAATGTAGCTGTTAAGTAAGGTTCTACCTCGATCATCGCGGGCAGAGAGGGTGTCAATACTGTCTCGCCCCACCAGATACCGGCTGCCATCACTCTCCACTTCGACTAAGTCCCGTCGAATCATCACCCCGGCGCCCCGATCCAGTCCAGTAAATAATGACGCAATTGAGGGGAAGTGGCTGCATTTGAGCTTAGCGTCGCCATCCCCGTAGCAGAATTTCGTGTTTCCATAACCTACATCTATCGAACGAATGATCATAATTTAGCTCCTGTTATTTTTGTTTAATGTTTTTACGACCTCCAAGAGGTTTTTAAAGCGCCAGATAACACCTCATGGCTTCTTAGAGGTCGTGATGATTATTTGTAATTATTCGGTCACGACTTCTAAAGAGTTGTAAAGCAGCCCGAGAACGCACCCAAACTTCTCAGAAGTTCCAGCATATTCCATTGCGAAAAAGCCTAGAACCTCTTGCGACACCTTAGATGTTTTCATGACTTCTGTTCGCTTCTTAGAGCACCCGAGAACATCTTGACAGCATTTTTTTACTTGTGTCGGAGTGAAAGACAGCCCAAAAACGACTCTTTTAATTTTATTTTTAGAGCGCTTGACTCTTTCAGCTGGGTTCTGTCAGAATCGCCGACAATTAATGGGAATGTTGCATGATGCTCTGCACCCGAAAGGCCGGTATGACGTCGGGATAGAAAAGGTCTCTTACCTGGATTGCTCGCTCGCGAGTGGGACGGAACTCCCAGGCCATTGTATATATTGATATTTTTACGGCCAGTTTTGGCTAATTTGTTTTAGTAGCTCAATTCTGTGTAGTGGTCAAGTTTTTTAAGACACAGAGATAGGTTGTTTCATAGCCATATTGGCTTCATAGTTATTGGGCGAAACATATCCCAATGTAGAATGTAATCGCTGACTATTATAGAAATTAATTATATAGTCGTTGATATTACGCATCGCTTCTTCATGATTAGCATAGTCTTGTCGCCAGACCCGTTCCATTTTTAAATTAAGAAAGAATCGCTCCATAACGGCATTATCCCAGCAATTGCCTTTGCGACTCATACTGCCAATACAGCCATATTTAGTTAACAAGTTTCGATGTTCATGACTGGCATATTGACTTCCTCGATCAGAATGGACAATGAGTCCAGCTTTTGGCTGGCGTTGACTGATAGCTAATTGTAGAGCGGTACACACCAGTTCTGCAGGCATCGTGGGTGCCATTGCCCAACCCACAATCTTACGTGAATATAAGTCCAAAACAGCCGCCAAATATATCCAACCACTGCGAGTTCGAATGTAAGTAATATCAGCGACCCAAGCTTGATTTGCCGCAACGGGTTTAAAGTTTCTATTAAGCACATTTTCAAAAATAGGTAACGAATGATTGCTGTCAGTCGTATTAACAAACTTAGGCTTCCAAATCGGTTTTATGTTCATTTCCTTCATTAAACTACGAACTCGATAGCGACCGATACGAATGCCTTTATTATTCAGGTCAACGAGTAAACGACGACTGCCATAGCTTCGATCAGAGGCTTCAAAGTGACTTTTTAGCTGCACCTTTATAGGACAAAGGGGCTGCGGCTTTTGCTTTCTACGTTGAGCAGCATAATAACCAGCACGACTAATAGCAAAGATCTCACAGCCTTGTTTAACGGTTATCGCCTTCTCTGCTTGCCACTTTTGAATCATAGCGTGATTCATCGAAGTTCTCGGGCAAAGAAGGCGGATGCTTTTTTTAATAAATCGTTATCTGATTTTAATTGACGATTTTCTAACTCAAGCTGTCTGATGCGTTGTTGTTCAACGGTTAGCGGCTTACCAATACCACTATTGCCAAGCTGTTCAGTTTCTACCTGTTTTACCCAACGACGTACAGCAGTTGCGCCAATACTCATGTCAGTACAAACCTGGCTAACACTGACGCCTTGCTCTTTAATAAGTTTAACGACTTCTAATTTAAACGTGGTATCAAATACTCGACGTTCTTTATTCATGATAATGTCCCCATTTTGATTGATTAAGTATATCAACCTATCTGGG
>Ga0247843_1003015_pt1 | contig 28706 bp, 29 predicted proteins | sample LaCruzMarch2017__FD_192420 | JGI IMG/M metagenome (GOLD analysis project Ga0247843, IMG submission 192420) | Freshwater microbial communities from meromictic Lake La Cruz, Castile-La Mancha, Spain - LaCruzMarch2017_8m | ecosystem: Environmental > Aquatic > Freshwater > Lake | place: Spain... | reverse complement strand
TGGTTGGCACGCTATACCCGTAAAACATTGTCATTTTCAAAGTCTGATGAATACCATGCTTGGGTCACCCATCTGTTCATCCGAAAATATAATTTGAATCTGTCACTTTGATTTTTACCATTACCCAGGTTTTAAATAACTGATGTTACGAACTCACTTTTATGAGACGAAAATAACTAATAATGAATCGCTATCGCGATGTTATTTAAATCGGGTTCTCGCACCCGAAGGCGAGCTACTTTCTTTTGCGCCGCAAGCCACAAGGATGTGGCGAATGCCGAAAATGCAGGAGCACTTTTCGGTCAAAAGAAAGTAGCCAAAGAAAAGGCGGCCCGATCGCCGCTGATGTCTTGCGCTCCTCGCATTTGTCGGGGGACGGCAGAATGGGCTTCCTGCCCATCTGCCGCCGTGCGGCTTCCCTGCCGCACCCTTTATGCCCTTGGGTGCTTCGGGCTGTTCCCGACAAATACTCCGGTGCTCGACGCGGCAAACGGGAGAAAAGCGCGTTACTGCGTAACGTCAGTTAAATAAGAAGGAGCGCGGGCATCTTGCCCGCCCGTGCGGGCAGGATGCCCGCGCTCCAACTACGCTCCAACTAGGCAAGTGCCAATGCAAAAATATAACCAACCCTTTTCATGCCTTAAAGCATATTGAGACCAACAAACACTATGATAGAAACCTTGCTCATCATTGAAGACGAAAAATTACTGGGTTCTGAACTCTCCAGACATTACCGCCAATTAGGCTGGGATGTGGTGCTGGTAAGTACTTTGGCGGAAGCTAAAAGTTTGATGCTGAATAAAAACTTAGAACCATTGCTGATACTGTCGGATATGAATTTGCCCGATGGCAATGCTTTAGATTTCATGGAAGCGGTAAAAAAACCGACTGCCTACGCCGAATGGCTGTTTTTGACAGGTTACGGCAGCGTGCCAGATTCGGTGTGGGCGTTGCGCTTGGGCGCGTATGATTTTTTGGAAAAACCTTGCGATTTAGAACGCTTGGATTTGGTGGTTACTAGCGCTGCCAGAAGCGCATCTATCCAGCGGCGGGTAGTTGAGCAAACCAAACAAGGCCATCGGCGCTATTCGCCAGATGCCTATATCGGGCAAAGCAGCCAAGCCCAAGGTGTGCGGGAATTATTGGCTAAACTCACCAACGTGCCATTTAGTGCCTTAATCATCGGCGGCGAAAGCGGCACGGGCAAGGGTTTGGCAGCGCGTATCTTGCATTACGGCGGCCCGCGCGCGCAGCAACCGATGATCGAAGTCAATTGCGCGGCATTACCACGGGAGTTGCTGGAGTCGGAATTGTTTGGTCATGAACCGGGGGCGTTTACTGGTGCATCGGGTCGGCATCGCGGTTTGTTGGAACAGGCTAACGGCGGCACTTTGTTTATGGATGAAATCGGCGAAATGCCTTTGGATTTACAGGCCAAGTTGCTGAAAGTATTAGAAGACCACAAAGTGCGGCGTTTGGGTGGGGAAAAAGAAATCAGCGTTGATGTGCAAATTGTCGCCGCCAGCAATCGCGATCTGGAAAAAATGATTGAAACCGGGGATTTTCGTGCCGATTTGTATCATCGCTTGAGTGTGTTCCGCGTTATTTTGCCGCCGTTACGCGCGGCCTTGGATGATCTTGATGAGCTAGTGCCGTTGTTTGTCGCTGAATACAATGCTAAAGCCGGGAAACAAGTGAAGCATATCCCCGCTGAAGTCTGGCAAAAACTGAAAGCCCATCATTGGCCTGGCAATGTCCGTGAGTTACGCAATGTGATTGAGCGGTGCGTATTGTTTTCCGATGGGGTGAATTTTCCGGTGCAATGGCTGCAATTGCCCAATAAACAGCAAAGCAGCGACATGGCATTAACTTCGGAAGGGATTTTTTTGCCGCTAGACGGCAGTATGGCTTTGGATGATATGGATCGCTATATCATCAAATCGGCATTAGAAAAAACCGACTATAACCTCGCCGCTGCCGCCAGAGTGCTGGGTGCAACCCGCGAAACCTTGCGCTATCGGGTGCGGAAATACAATTTGTCGGTGCAGGAATAGGGGTGTTAATTTCATTTATCTGTCAATTATCAACTGAGGTTTTATGCTGCCAGAACCACCCGTGAGTGCCATTGTCCATGCCATCCAGCTTGCGGTTGCTCCAGTTTTTTTATTGACGGGGATTTCTGCGGTGTTATCGGTGTTAACTACCCGTTTGGGTAGGATTATTGATCGCTCAAGAATTTTACATGCTAGGGCAGCCACGTCGGTAGAAAACATTACGGTTATCCAATTGGAGTTAGCTTCTCTAAAACGTCGCGGGCGGTTAATACATTGGGCAATTGGCTTGTGTACCACCAGTTTGTTACTGATTTGTTTGGTGGTTGCAGTCTTGTTTTTGGGATCGTTTGTTGCGGTTAATTTGGAAGGGCTGGTTGCGGCCTTATTTATTGCCGCGATGCTGTCGCTATGTTTGGCTTTGCTAAATTTTATCTGTGAAATTTATTTAGCCACCGCCCATGTGCGTAGCGGTTCTTGATGGTGGGTATTTAAAGTAGCTGTTTTGGGGATTGGGGATTTTGTGCAGGGGAGGGCAAGGTTTCTTGCCCTCCCTTTTGGTATCAGATTAGTTGTTTCTGAAACGTCTTCCTAAGCCAAACAAACCAATGCTTAATAAGGCAAGCATGCTAGGTTCAGCGACGTTTGTTGTTACGATGGTTGCCCGGAAGATTAATCCGCTTGGGCCTGCACCAGTGTCGTTGACATTGAGGTAAAGGGTGTTGGTGCCGACGACTAATAAGGACGCAATATTGCTACGGGTAAACGTTGATTCAGTGGTGTAACCACCGCCTATGGAATTTCCTGAAATGGCAGTACCGTTAATGTAAACACCTTGGTTTACGCCCGTACCTAATAGGTCATCCGCCATAAAACGCAGATCAAATGTTGCGCTAGTTACTAGCGAGGATAAGACGAAGCTGATGGCGTAAAGAGCTGTACTACCTTCACCAGCGCCGCCACTGTTAGTAGCAATCCATTTGCTGGCGCTATCACCTGCCAAACCATTTCCCCAAGCACCATTGCGGTTAATGATGAAAGCGTCGCTGCCATTTTTGGCATTGTTGAAGTTAGCGTTTGTGAAAGCTGAAGTAAATGGACCGTTTGTAGGGCCGACGAGCATATTGACTTGGCTGTCAGTGCCGCCGACAGAGCCATTGCCACTTCTAAGGATTATCGTTTCGGCTTGGGCATTCGTTGCTGTAAAAGCAATAGCTGTTAAAGCCAGTATTGTCGTGCTGATTTTTAATAGTCGCATAATAGTCTTGATGTATTTAAGTAAAAGGGGAAAGCCTTTCATCTTAATTAAGGCTTTGAAATAGAACTATAAGTAACCGCGTTAATATTACGTTTTAGTCTTGACGTAATTGTTAGGGAAAAATATCAAGGCAGGTTTTCTTTGCGGCAAATTATATATAAAAAATAAGCATTTGGGAAGTTGGCGGGAATGTCCGAGTGGGAGGTTTAGCTTGTTAATGCTTTTAAATCATGGGTTTAACTTCGGCATGGCTTCCCCATAAGTTGCTGATTAATTCCCCCGTTGCTGCTGTATCGCCTGTGGTGATGAAAAAGTCTTCAGCATAACTGCCAGTGTTATTAGGATTGGTTTGGCTGATGATGCGTTGCAATTGGCGGGCAACGGCTTCGGCGGAATCTAGGATGGTTACGGCGTTACCGGCAATAGCGCGGATTTGTGGCTCAAGAAACGGATAGTGGGTGCAGCCTAGTACGATGGTGTCTGCGCCTGCTGCGAGTACTGGCTGTAGGTATGATTCCAACAGCATTAGGGTTTGCTTGCTCGCCAATTGCCCGCGTTCGATTTGTTCGACCAAGCCGGGGCAGGGCTGAAGCATCAATTTGATGCCATCGCCATAACGCTCGCAAAGTCTGGCGACGGAGCTGCTTGCTAAGGTGCGTGAGGTTGCCAAAACTGCGACTACTCCGCTGCGGGTTACTGCGGCGGCTGGTTTTATGGCGGGTTCTACTGCGACAATGGGGATTGTGAAGTTGGCGCGCAGTGCGTCAATAGCGACGACAGTTGCGGTATTGCAGGCAACGACGATGGCTTTGGCATTGGCTTGGTATAAAAAATCCGCTATTTCTAGGGCGCGTTTGCTGATGAATGCGGGGTCGCGGTCACCGTAGGGTGCGTTTGCCGAATCGGCAATATACAGCAGGTTTTCGTTGGGGAGTTGCTTGCGGATGGCTTTGAGAATGGAGAGGCCGCCGACGCCAGAATCAAAGATGCCTATCGGTGATGTTGGTTGCTGCATGTTAGGTATGGGGTATTCAAGAGGTCTGTTGTGGTTTAAGTAACTGATGTTACGCACTCACTTTTTGTGCGACGAAAAAATAATAATGAATCGCTATCGCGATGTTATTTAAATCGGGTTCTCGCACCCGAAGGCGAGCTACTTTCTTTTGCGCCGCCAAAAGCAAGTAGCCAAAGAAAAGGCGGCCCGATCGCCGCTCATGTCTTGCGCTCCTCGCATTTGTCGTGGGACGGCAGAATGGGCTTCCTGCCCATCTGCCGCCGCGCGGCTTCCCTGCCGCGCCCCTTCGGGCTATTCCCGACAAATGCTGCGGTGCTCGACGCGGCAAACGGGAGAAAAGCGCGTTACTGCGTAACGTCAGTTAAGGAATCGCTGAACTAATCGATTCCGATCATGCTTCGACAGGCTCAGTACGAACGGAATCAATTAGTTACCGTTCGGCCTGAGCCTGTCGAAGGCTTTGTTCAGCGATTCCTTAAGTAATAACAACGACAATCGTTGAAAAAATGGAGTAATGGTAAAAACTAAGTAATTAAACGAAGGAGGAGTCAAAAAACAGGTTTTTTGATGCCATCTTTGAAAATCAGCATCACGTTGATTTTTACCATTGCCGAGAAATCCTAGTTTAGGAGTCCAAAACATGTTTTGGACTCCAACAAAAAAGGTAAAACTCTTTCGTTTTACTACTTAGGGAAGCACTGAACTAATCGTTTCCGCTCATGCTTCAACAAGTTTCAGCTAGCGATAGCCATAAAAGCATCATTAGCTCTATTATCCCAAGGTTTTCTCTTTATTTGGCAGCCGTTGCATACAAAGAATACGCGCCAAATTTCATCTGATGCGCCCGGCCTAATTTTTCTTTTATGAAATCAATGGCGAATTGCTGTTGCAATTGTTTGCCATCCCAGCGGTAAGCTTTCAGGAATTGTTCGTTATCTGCGCCTTTTTTATCCCAGTTTGCTAGCAGTGATGAGGTGAAGTAAATGCGCGAGCCATCCCAGCTTGAAGACACCATATTTAATTGGGCGCCAATTTTTTGCTCATAGATTTGCTTAGGATGGAAGGCATCGGAGATGTCGAACAAGCGGGTTTTACCGTCCATGAAGGTGTTTACCCAGAGCTTGCTGTCGTCGCTGGAGATGGATATATCAACAGGCAACGGTATTTTTGCAGGTTCGCCAATATCGGCGACGGCTTTGGCTTGCCATACGCCTGCTTGGTCTTCATAAATCAGCCAGATTTGTGAGGTAAGTGCGGTGCTGGTGAAGCAGTAATTGTGTTCTGGCTTCCACGCGCAACGTAATTCCAGTGGTGCGCCGGGAACATCAAAGATTTTTTTCGGTTGGCTGGTGTGCAAATCCCATTGTACGACGGTGCTTCCGAAACGTTTCATGGCTTCGGCATCGCCGAGCATTTTGCCGAAATCCATCATGTAATTAGACCAGCCTGTGAATGACGAAGTCAGCATGAGGTTTTTACGGGGCAGGGCGCGGACATCGTAGCCGTAGCCGTCGGCATATAGTTTGCTGGGGTCGGCTTGCAGTTTTTGGTCGGTGGGCATCCAATGGGTGGCGACGTAATCGCCAGCGTTGTTGTATTCCACCAGTGCGGTGCGTCCGCCGTGGTCTTTGTTGTTAGATAGGCCAGTAATCATCATACGTCCGGGGAGGGCGTAAAAGGAGTGCGGGCCGACCACACCACCACTTTTGGCGACAAAATCGGTGATGGTGTTGACCAGTTTGGGTTTGGCAGGGTCGGTGTGGACATCGAATACGAATATTTTGTTGGTATCCAAGCCGCCCGCCCATAAATATTGGCGGTCGTCGGTGAAGTCGGCGTGATGGGCTTCGTTACGTCCGCCAACCGACACGCTGGCGATAACTTTGCCGAAATTGGCGGATTTGGGATTGGCATCGACGGTGACCATTTTGTCTTGTTCGTCGCCTACGCCTTCCATGCCGAGTGTCCAGACGTAGACCACGTCTTCTTGTCCGGTAATTTTGGGCATGAACGGCGATTGGCAGGTTTCGTCGGCAACGGGCGACGCGCTATAGGCGGATGCCAGTAACATGAGTGGGATTAATGGTTTTAGTTTGGTGTTCATTTGCCTTCCTCTTAGTAAGTTATTGTTGTTATGGTTTTGGGTAAAGCGGATTGGTTGTTTTCTGGAGTTGGAGTGAAAAACATGTTTTTCACTCCTAAAAACTAAAGCTTAGATATAAGTTGGCTGGGCAGAATCGGTTATTCTGCCGTGGTTGGATCAATAATGGTTTTGACTTCAGCGATGCTGTTGGCGGGAAAGCCGCCTTGTTCAGCATGTTCTTTAACGGTGGCGGCATCGGGGGCGATGTAAACACAGTAGACTTTGTCATCGGTGACATAGCTTTGTAGCCATTGGATTTTCGGCCCCATGTTGCTGAGTACGCCGCAGGATTTTTGGGAAATGGCTTGTAGTTGTTCGGCGGTTAATGCGCCAGCGTTGGGGATTTCGCGTTCTATAATGAATTTTGGCATGGTGTTCTCTTATATGACTGGTCGTCTTGTTTTTGGTTAAAAATTAGGCTTTAAAATAATCGCCTAGTAGTTCTTCACAGCATTGTTTTAGTGGTGTTGAAGATTGTTCTATTTTCATTCTCAGCAGCGCACCTTGCCAGGTGTTGGCGAGCAAGTCTGCCATCGCTTGTGCAGATTTGTCGGTTCTTACTGTGCCTTGCTGCTGGGCTATTGCCAATCCGGCTTGCAGTAAATCCCGGTAACGGTTAACCGCCAGTTGCAGGGCTAGTCGGCAGCGTTCGCTGGTGTCGCCGATTTCGCCCATTAAATTGCCAAGCAGGCAGCCACCTTTAAATTCGGCTTTTTCCAATTCGGCAATCAGTTCGGCAAAGTAGCGGTTTAGCGCTGTTAGGGCATCTAAATCGGGGTTTTGTAAATGCCCGTCCAGTTGGTCGATAAAAGGCTGGATGTAATGGCCTATAACCGCCGCGCCAAATTCTTCTTTGCTGGCAAAGTAGTTGTAAAACGAGCCTTTGGGTATCTGTACGGCATCGAGAATTTCTTTTAAGCCAGTGCCATGGTAACCCTGTTGCATTAACAAGGCGACGCCTGTATCTAGCAGGTTTTCTCGGTTGCTGTGTTTTTGTGTGCTTTTGTTCATGTGGAAAATAATACGACCGGTTGTCTTATTGTGTCAAGCGACTTCATTTAGGTTTGCGTGGCCTTGGGGTGCATAGTATAAGGGCGCGCCGTTAACAGAATTTTTTCCGAGGATAAGCTATGCAAGCAATGAAAGAGAAATTGGTGTTGTTGGGTTTGGTTTTGTTGGTGTTTGTGGTGATCGCTAGCGGGGTGTTCGGTACTATTCAAACGGGTAATGTCGGTTTGCGGACTACCTTGGGGGTGATTTCTGCGGAGGAGATTCCGCCAGGTTTGTATTTCAAATGGCCGTTTATTACCACAGTGCAGGAGTTTTCAGGAAAAGATATTGCTATCGACATCAGTGATTTAACGCCTAAGGCTAAGGATAATTTGTCGTTGCGTAAGCTGGATTTGAGTATCTATTACAAAGTTAATCCAGCGGCTATTTCTGAGTTGGTCGGCAAATATGCGGCGCAATCGGTGTGGCATGAGGAAGGTTATATGATGCCTGCTTATGAGTTGGTCTGGCGGGTGGCCAGGAATGCGGCTTATGAGGAAGTGGCGCGGTTGGATTCGTTGGTGATCCATACCCAGCGAGAGGCTTTGGCAAACAATATCACTGAAAAAATGCAGTTGGAGTTGGATAAAAACGACAAAAGCGTGTTTGTGGTGTCGCGGGTTGTTATCCGGTCAGTGCAGACTGATCCGTCGATTGAGCAATCTATTCAACAGGCGGTGGCTAATCAGAAAAAGCTGGAAGCAATGCAGGTACAAACGGAAATCGCTAAAAAAGAGGCGGAAATTAAGGTGACTGAGGCGCATGGCATCGCGGAGGCCAATAAGATTATTTCTGGTTCGCTCACCCATGAGTATTTGCAGCATGAGGCGAATTTGGCGTTGATGACTTTCGCCGAAAAAGGCAACAGCAATACGGTGATTGTGCCTGCGGGTATGCCTGTGACGCCGCTAGTTAATGCGGGTGTTAAGTAAAAAAGCAACTTTGTTGTAAATTGCCAACTATTTCTCATTATTTTAACAACAAGCTTCAGCGTTCGTTCAGTTAACAGGCTTTATTCTTTGCGTCAAGGTTACCAAAAGCTGGTATATGAATACGGTGGCGTAACTGTTTATGTGGTCAACGAATTTTTCGGGTGGTTGAAATGGTCAGTCAAAATAATGTTCAGAGTGGCAATATTGTCGATTCAATGAATCAGGCTTTCGACAATGGCAGTTTTTATGGCTTGGAGTATGTGTTAGATGAGTTGGTGCAGCAAGTGCCAGCGGCTAGGCAAGATGCTGCGGTAGATTGGTTTGGGTTTTTGGATGGTTTCGATCAGTAATTAGCAGGCGCTCAATTCTGTCATGGGCCAGCGTGGCTTGGCGAATATTTCCAAGTCCTGATACTGTCCAGCCAATAGCCGTTGGCAGCCTGCATAGGCAATCATTGCGCCATTGTCGGTGCAGAATTCCGGTTTAGGGAAATGGATGCTGGCGTTTTCTTTTTCCGTCATTGTGGTCAGTAAGGCGCGGATTTGCCGATTGGCGCTAACGCCACCTGCAACGACTAAGCTTGTTAAGCCTGTTTGTTTTAGTGCGCGTTTGCATTTGATGCTGAGGGTATCAGCAACGGCTTCCTGAAATGCTCGGGCGACATTGGCTTTGTCTTGGTCGGTTTTTTCTGAGGCGTTAAAGGTGTTGAGTGTGAAGGTTTTTAAGCCGCTGAAACTAAAATCTAAGCCTGGGCGGTCGGTCATTGGTCTTGGGAATTGGTAAACCGCTTCGCCTTGATCCGCAAGTGCTGATAATTTGGGGCCGCCGGGGTAACCTAAGCCAAGCATTTTCGCAGTCTTGTCAAAGGCTTCGCCTGCCGCATCATCTAGGGATTCCCCTAGTAACTGGTATTGGCCTATACCGTCCACCCTTACCAATAAGGTATGTCCGCCAGAAATCAATAAAGCCACGAAAGGAAATGTTGGCGGGTTGGTTTCTAGCATAGGCGCTAATAAATGCCCTTCCATATGATGTACTGCCAATGCCGGAATCTGCCACGCCCATGCCAAACTCCGAGCCGTTGCGGCACCTACCAATAATGCCCCCATTAAGCCCGGCCCTGCGGTATAGGCGATGCCGCCAATATCTGTGCTATTCAGCCCGCTTTCCCGCAAGCATTGCTTGATGAGCGGAATTAATTTGCGGATATGGTCGCGTGAAGCCAGTTCCGGCACAACGCCGCCATAATCGCTGTGCATGTCGATTTGACTATATAAGACATGGTGGATGAGTCCTTTTTGAGGGTGATAAATGGCGACGCCAGTTTCATCACATGAAGTTTCTATGCCTAAAACGTACATTGGGTTTTAAAATTGCGTAATTTAGCGTTATAATTCGGGGTTTTTTAATCCTTGGATAATTCCATCCGTTTTACAAATTCTAACATAAGTGGATCATTAATAATGCCGTCAGTAAAAATTAAAGAAAACGAACCTTTTGATATTGCAATCCGTCGTTTTAAACGTGCTTGTGAAAAAGCAGGTGTTTTGGCAGAAGTTCGCCGTCGCGAGTTTTACGAAAAACCAACGACTGAACGTAAACGCAAAGGTGCTGCGGCTGTTAAACGTCACTTGAAAAAATTGGCTCGTGAACGTTACGCATTGAAAAACTTGCGTCGCGGTCGTCCTGCTCTGTAATTGCTGATGTCAGAATTATTGACAGACCGCCTGAAGGATGCAATGAAGGCGGCTATGAAAAGCGGTGAAAAGGCTAAGTTAGGCGTTATTCGCCTAATGTTATCGGCTATCAAGCAAGTTGAAGTGGATGAGCGGATTGTCTTGGATGATGCCAGGACTATCCAAGTTTTGGATAAAATGCTCAAGCAGCGTCGTGAATCCATTAAGCAATTTGCCGACGCTGGCCGAGATGACTTAGTTGCCATAGAAGAAGCGGAAGTGCTGGTTATACAAGAGTTTTTGCCGCAAGCCTTAACGGAAGCAGAAATTGACGGTATGGTCAGCGAAGCGGTTACCGAATCCGGTGCCGAATCGGTAAAAGACATGGGTAAGGTTATGGCATTATTGAAAGTAAAAATGCAAGGCCGTGCCGATATGTCGATCGTTAGTAACAAAATCAAAGCAGCGTTGGCCTAATCATCTTTTTTGTCGTCGGGTGGCATAATGTCCGGTGGTAGAATTCCTGACGAATTTATTAAAGATTTATTGGTGCGGGTCGATATCGTCGACTTAATTGACTCGCACGTCCCGCTAAAAAAGTCGGGGGCAAATCATGTTGCCCGCTGCCCCTTCCATACTGAGAAATCCCCTAGTTTTTCTGTAAACCGTAACAAGCAGTTTTACCACTGCTTTGGTTGCGGCGTAAGTGGTAATGCCATTAGTTTTTTAATGGCGTTTAACCATTTGAACTTTGTTGAGGCGGTTGAGGATTTAGCTGCTTTTGCTGGTGTGCCAATACCCAAAGAACAATCAACGGGTTACCAAGCTACTGATAAGCCTGATTTGAATCGGCTCTATGGGTTGATGGATAAGGTTACTGGGTATTTTATTGAGCAATTGCGGAATAATGCCGAAGGCAAAAAAGCCGTTGCCTATCTTAAAAAACGCGGGATTAGCAGAGAGATTGCGGCAGAATTTATGCTGGGTTACGCCACTTCTGATTGGCGTGGTTTGGCTGATCGGTTTGATCGGCAAGCGCTGCTAGAAGCGGGTATGTTGGTTAGCAAGGATGATGGCAATGCTTACGATCGATTTCGCGAGCGTATTATGTTCCCAATTCGTGACAAGCGCGGTCGAGTCATCGGTTTTGGCGGACGGGTACTGAATGATAGTCAGCCTAAATATTTGAATTCACCTGAAACATCGCTGTTTCATAAAGGCCAAGAAGTATATGGCTTGCATGAGTTGCTACAGAAAAATCCTAAGCCTAAACGGATATTGTTGGTCGAGGGCTATATGGATGTCATCGCCTTGGCGCAATCAGGATTGGAATATGCGGTTGCGGCATTAGGGACGGCTGTCTCGCAAGCCCATATAAATTTATTATTTCGTTTCGCACCAGAAATTATCTTGTGTTTCGACGGCGATAGTGCTGGAAAAGCCGCTGCTTGGCGTGCTATGGATGCCGTCTTGCCGTGTCTGAAAGATGGTCGGCAGTTGCGGGTTATGTTGCTGCCTGTTGGTCACGATCCTGATTCGATAGTGCGAGATCAAGGTCTGTCTCGTTTTGTAGAAGCGGTAGACATGGCGCAGGCTTTATCCGAATATTTTTTTAGCCAATTGCTGGGTGATGGCGTTAATCCGGTTGAAATGGAGGCTAGGGCGCAGTTGGTAAATGATGCCAAACCTTATTTGGAAAAATTACCTGATAGTGTCTTTAAAGATATGATGTTTGCAAAGCTCACTGAGTTGTCAAATGTCGCTAGGCGAGATAATCCAGTTGATGCCGTTAAGCCAAGGCATCGTCAAAACAGGTCTTCGGCACCTAAAAATAGTCGCCCACCTTTACAGCGCCAAGCCCTTGCATTATTGGTTCAGAACCCCACATTGATTGGGCAGCTAGAAGAAAAAGACGTCGATTGGCAGAGTTTGGATTTTAAGGGTTCAGATAAATTTAAGGATATATTGCTGTTTATCTTAGAAAAACGCCCTGCTAACACTGCCATTCTCCTAGAATATTTTCGTGATCATGCGGATGAATCTATTGTCAGGCAGCTGGCGTTATTAGAATTTGAGTTGCAAGATGGCTTGGAAGCCGAGTTTAACGGGTCGTTAGATCAGTTGATGGAGTATGACCGCAGCCTAAAATTTGAGCGTTTACGGCTAAAGCTTGAAAGCACAGGTCAGCTTACTCACGAAGAAAGGCAGATGTTCAAACAATTGTCGATGTTAAAGTCAAAAAAGTTTGATGTAAAACTATAAAAATTTATAGTATAATTTTTTGTTCAGCGAAGTCGTGCTGAGACGTATTCAGTGAGAACATGATGAATCAAGAACAGCAGCAATACCAGCTTAAGCAGTTGATAGCAAAAGGTAAAGTTCAAGGCTACCTTACTTACGCCGAAGTTAACGACCATTTGCCCAGTGATATTGTCGATCCTGAGCAAATCGAAGATTTTATTGCGATGATTAATGACATGGGCATTCAAGTCCATGAAGTCGCGCCAGACGAAGATTCCTTAATTACCGATTCCGCCGCGGTAACTAGCGATGACGAAGATGCCGAGGAAGTAGCGGCATTAGCATCGGTAGACAGCGAGTTTGGCAGAACGACTGACCCAGTCAGAATGTACATGCGGGAAATGGGTTCAGTTGAATTACTGACCCGTACCGACGAATTAAAAATTGCCAAACGGATTGAAGAAGGCCAGCAACAATTAGTTAAGGCTATTTCCCGTTCCTATGTGGTTGTCGAAGACTTTTTGCAGTCGTTCGATAATATTTCTGGGGAAGAGGGCGGCATTCGTCTTACTGATTTAATTTCCGGATTTGCCGATCTTAGTGAGCCTGAAGATTTCGCCAACCCGCAATTAGCTAGCGATGTCGTGGTTGAAGAAGCCGCTGATGATGAGTTGAAAGGCATCAATCTTGAAGAAGTTCAAGAAAAGGTCGAAAACCTGCGGAAACAACTGAAAGTGGCATCGGATGCCATTAAAATTCACGGATACGTCAGTGACCAAACCGAGTTGGAGTTTGAAAAACTGGCTGAATTGTTCATGGAATTTAAATGGACACCTCAATACTTAAAAAAGCTTACCGCCATTATTCCTAATGGTATAAGCACTGTTCGTGAGCAAGAGCGTTTTATCATCGAAACATTCTTAAAACACGCCAAAATGCCGCGCAAAGATTTTATTGATTCGTTTATTAATAATGAATCAAATCCGGTTTGGTTGGATCAGTTTGTCGATTCAAGCAGCAACTACGCAGAAACTTTGCTGCCGTATGAAAAAGACTTACGCAAAGCCCAAAAAGCATTGGCGGATATTGAAGCACAATACGGCTTAACTATTAGCGGCTTGAAAGACATCAACCGCCGCATGTCAATTGGCGAAGCCAAAGCCAGACGTGCTAAAAAAGAAATGATTGAAGCCAACTTGCGTTTGGTGATTTCGATAGCCAAAAAATACACTAACCGTGGTTTGCAGTTCTTAGACTTAATACAAGAAGGCAATATTGGCTTGATGAAAGCGGTTGATAAATTTGAATACCGTCGTGGTTATAAGTTTTCGACTTATGCGACTTGGTGGATCAGGCAGGCTATTACCCGTTCTATTGCCGACCAAGCCCGCACCATCCGTATTCCGGTGCACATGATTGAGACCATCAATAAACTCAATCGTATTTCGCGGCAAATTTTGCAAGAACAAGGCCGCGAAGCCACGCCGGAAGAATTGGCAGAACGCATGGAAATGCCGGAAGACAAAGTCCGCAAAGTCTTAAAAATTGCCAAAGAGCCGATTTCTATGGAAACGCCGATTGGTGATGATGAAGATTCGCATTTGGGCGATTTCATTGAGGATGGTAAAGTACTGTCGCCTGTTGAAGCGGCAACTATTGCTGGCTTGCGTGAATCTACCCAACATGTATTGGCAGGATTGACCGCCCGCGAAGCGAAAGTTTTGCGTATGCGTTTTGGCATCAACATGAATACCGACCACACCTTAGAAGAAGTCGGCAAACAATTTGACGTCACCCGTGAACGTATCCGGCAAATTGAAGCCAAAGCGTTGCGGAAATTACGGCATCCGTCACGATCAGAACAACTGCGTTGTTTCTTGGACGGCGAATAACAAGCGAACAAACAAAGGGCCATTAGCTCAGTTGGTTAGAGCGTCCGACTCATAATCGGCAGGTCGTAGGTTCAAGTCCTACATGGCCCACCACATACATCACGAAGGCTGCTTATTGCAGCCTTTTGTCTATCTGGGTTTTATTTATTTACGAGGCGATAGTACATGAGCAATAACTTCATTTTCACATCAGAATCGGTTTCCGAAGGTCATCCTGATAAAGTTGCCGATCAGATTTCTGACGCGGTATTGGATGCCTTATTGGCACAAGACCCAAAATCACGGGTGGCGTGTGAAACTTTAGTGAAAACCGGTATGGTGGTATTGGCGGGTGAAGTCACCACGAATGCTTGGGTGGACGTGGAAGCCCTGGTGCGTAAAGTTGTTTGCGACATCGGTTACGACAACGGCGAAATCGGTTTCGACGGCAACAGCTGTGCGGTATTGAATGCCATCGGTAAACAATCGGCAGACATCGCCATGGGTGTTGATGAAGGCGAAAACCACGAGCAAGGCGCGGGTGACCAAGGCCTGATGTTCGGCTACGCCAGCAACGAAACCGACGTGTTTATGCCAGCGCCGATCACTTACTCGCATTTGCTGGTACAACGCCAAGCGGAAGTGCGTAAAAACAAAACTTTGCCTTGGTTGCGTCCTGATGCGAAAAGCCAAATCACTTTCCGCTACGAAAACAGCAAACCGGTAGCGATTGATGCCGTGGTTCTGTCAACCCAACATTCGCCAGAAATCAGCCAAAATGCCTTATACGAAGCGGTGATGGATGACATCATCCTGCACGTTTTGCCAAAAGAATGGCTGCATAAAGACACCAAATATTTCATCAACCCAACGGGCAATTTCGTTATCGGCGGCCCAGTAGGCGATTGCGGTTTGACAGGCCGGAAAATTATCGTAGATACATACGGTGGTATGGCGAGACACGGTGGCGGTGCTTTCTCAGGAAAAGACCCATCCAAAGTTGACCGTTCAGCCGCATACATGGCGCGTTACGTTGCCAAAAATATCGTTGCTGCGGGATTGGCGGAACGCTGCGAAATCCAAGTCTCTTACGCGATTGGCGTAGCTGAACCGACTTCCATCAGCGTGGAAACTTTCGGCACCAGCAAACTCAGCGCAGACCGTTTGGAACAAATTGTTCGCGACCATTTCGACTTAAGACCTAAAGGTTTGATCGCACAATTGGATTTGTTGAAACCGATTTACCTGCCAACAGCGGCCTACGGACATTTTGGTCGTACCGAAGACAGCTTTAGCTGGGAAAAAACCGATAAAGTTGAAGCACTGAAAGACGCGGCTGGTTTATAAGTTATAAATGTAGGATGCACCCAAAGGGCATAAAGGCTTCCGCAAGGAGTGCATCCGTTATTCAAACATTGTTTCGATGGGCTGTATTAAATCAGCCTTTATGCCCTTTTAGGGTACATCCTACGAAAAAAGGACACACATGAGCGAGCAAGATTACAAAGTAGCCGATATGGCATTGGCTGATTGGGGCCGTAAAGAAATTAACATCGCCGAAACAGAAATGCCTGGCCTGATGGCTTTGCGCGAAGAATTCGGCGCAGCGCAACCTTTAAAAGGCGCGCGGATTGCGGGTTGTCTGCACATGACCATTCAAACCGCCGTGTTGATTGAAACGCTGACAGCTTTAGGCGCAGAAGTGCGTTGGTCGTCTTGCAATATTTTCTCCACCCAAGACCACGCCGCAGCGGCGATGGCGGCGGCAGGCATCCCTGTATTTGCTTGGAAAGGCGAAACCGAAGCGGAAGCCGACTGGTGTATCGAACAAACCATCGTTGGCCCAAATGGCTGGCGTCCCAACATGATTTTGGATGACGGCGGCGACCTTACCAACATGATGCACGACAAATTCCCAGAATTGATGGCGGATGTCAAAGGCTTGTCGGAAGAAACCACCACAGGCGTATTGCGTTTGTACGAACGCGTTGCCAAAGGTACGTTAAAAGTCCCAGCGTTCAACGTTAACGACTCCGTAACCAAATCCAAATTCGACAACCTCTACGGCTGCCGCGAATCCTTAGTTGATGGCATCAAACGCGCCACCGACGTGATGATTGCCGGTAAAATCGCCGTAGTTTGTGGTTATGGCGATGTCGGCAAAGGTTGCGCGCAATCTTTACGTGGCTTAGGCGCAACTGTTTGGATCACCGAAATCGACCCGATTTGCGCCCTGCAAGCGGCAATGGAAGGCTACCGCGTGGTAACCATGGAAGAAGCCGCACCGATTGCCAATATTTTTGTAACGGCAACAGGCAACTACCACATCATCCGCCACGAACATATGCTGGTGATGCGTGACCAAGCCATTGTTTGTAACATCGGTCACTTCGATTCCGAAATCGAAATCTCCGCCTTGCGCCAATACCCTTGGGAAAATATCAAGCCACAAGTTGACCACGTCATTTTCCCAGACGGCAAACGCTTGATTATTTTGGCAGAAGGCCGCTTGGTGAACTTGGGCTGCGCCACAGGTCATCCAAGTTTCGTGATGTCCAACTCGTTCTGTAATCAAGTGTTGGCACAGTTAGAGTTATGGCAAAATGCCGAAAAATACGCTAACCAAGTGTATATTTTGCCGAAAATTTTAGATGAAAAAGTAGCGCGTTCACATTTGGCGCAAATTGGCGTCAATTTGACGGTATTGACCGAAGAACAAGCCAAATACATCAACGTGCCAGTTGAAGGGCCTTATAAAGCGGATCATTATCGTTATTAATCAGTAAGGTTTGTGTAGGTTGGGTTGGCGTAGCGTAACCCAACGTTTTCTTAAATAGTTAAGTTGTTGGGTTACGCTACGCTAGCCCAACCTACATTTTCTGATTAGCCATGCAATCTACCCAACCCTTCAGCTTCGAATTCTACCCGCCCAAAACCGAAGAAGGCGCGGCGAACCTGCAAATCGTCCATGCCGAACTTGCCAAGCTCAATCCGGATTTTTTCTCGGTCACTTTCGGGGCAGGTGGCTCAACACGCGATAAAACTTTCGATACCGTTGTCGGTATCCAAGCCAAAGGCATTGCCGCTGCGCCGCATTTGTCTTGCGTGGCGTCTACCAAAGCCAATATCCGCGCCATTCTTAAAGATTACCAAGACCACGGCATCAGCAAAATTGTCGCGCTACGAGGCGATTTGCCATCGGGCATGATGTCGGCAGGTGAATTCCGTTATGCCAACGAATTGGTTGGCTTTATCCGTGAAGAGACGGGCGACCATTTCCAAATCCATGTCGCGGCCTACCCTGAAGTCCATCCGCAAGCACCCAATGCCAGCACCGATTTAAAAAACTTCCAACGTAAAATACAAGCAGGCGCGAATGCCGCCGTCACCCAGTATTTTTACAATGCCGAAAGTTATTTTTATTTTGTCGATGCCTGCGAAAAATTGGGCATCACCATTCCCATCGTGCCAGGCATTATGCCGATTACCCAATACACGCAACTGTTCCGGTTTTCGGAAATGTGCGGCGCGGATATTCCACGTTGGTTGAGAAAACGTTTGGAAGGTTTTGGTGATGACCGCGAATCCATACAAGCGTTTGGATTGGATGTTGTGTCGCGTTTATGTCAGCAATTATTAGACGGCGGCGCACCGGGCCTGCATTTTTATACCATGAACCAGTCTGCATCTAGCTTGGCGATATTGAAAAACCTCAAAGTTGCTTAATTTCTTGTATCATCAATTCCCTGACTAACCAGGCCGAATCAAATGATCCACTACCTCATCCGCCGAATCCTCTACGCCCTGCCAGTTTTAATGGGCGTAAATATCCTCACTTTCCTATTGTTCTTTGTCGTCAACAGCCCTGACGACATGGCGCGTATGCAGTTGGGGCAAAAGCACGTCACCGAGCAAGCCATCAACAATTGGAAACACCAACACGGCTACGATTTGCCTTTGCTGTGGAATAACCAAGCGAGCGCACAACAACAATTGACCGAAACAATCTTTTATCAAAAATCGGTAGGCTTGTTTTTGTTCCGCTTTGGCGTGTCGGATAGCGGCAGAAATATTGCCGCCGATATTCAAGAGCGGGCTTTACCGAGTTTGGCGGTGGCCTTGCCCACGTTAGTGCTGGGTTTGTTAGTCAATATCACCTTGGCGTTATTGATGGTGCTGTACCGCAACAGTTATTTGGAATATGGCGGCATGGTGCTTTGCGTGATTTTAATGTCGGTATCGTCGTTGTTTTATATCATCGGCGGGCAGTTTGTGTTCGGTAAGATGCTGAACTTAGTGCCAATTTCTGGCTACGATGATGGCTTTGCCGCCATAAAATTTCTTATTTTGCCCGTCATCATCGGCGTGTTTTCGGGGATAGGTTCTGGCGTGCGCTGGTATCGCACCTTATTCCTTGAAGAAATCGGCAAAGATTATGTTCGTACCGCCCGCGCCAAAGGCTTGACCGAAACCGCCACCTTATTCCGTCATGTACTGCGTAACGCCTTAATCCCGATTTTGACAGGCGTAGTGGTGGTACTGCCGATGTTGTTTATGGGCAGTTTAATCATGGAATCGTTTTTTAGTATTCCAGGCTTGGGCAGTTACACCATCGATGCCATCAATAGCCAAGATTTTGCCATCGTCCGGGCAATGGTATTTTTAGGCTCGGTGTTATATGTGTTTGGATTATTGTTGACTGATATTTCCTACACCTTAGTTGATCCGCGCGTGCGCTTATCGTAACCAATAGGGAAGAACAAGTGCCGATTCATACTTATATATGCGCCACGGCGGCGTGGTTGCAATCGGTGGTGATTGCTTACGGCATCTGTCCGTTCGCTAAGCGAGAAGTGGATAACGCCAGCGTCGCCTACAGCGTGTGCCTTGATACTGACATAGAGCCGTGTTTAATCCACTTGCTTGAAGAATGCGGGCGTTTAGATGAAGACGACAGCATCGCCACGCTGTTAGTGATTTACCCAAAGGCGTTTGTTGATTTCGATAGCTATTTGGATTTTTTGCAACTGGCGGAAGACCTGCTTGCCGATCAAGGTTACGAAGGCATTTACCAATTAGCCAGCTTCCATCCCGATTATTGTTTTCAAGGCGCAAAGTTTGATGATGCCGCCAATTACACTAACCGTTCACCGTACCCGATGCTGCATTTATTGCGTGAAGAGGGCCTAGAAAAAGCCCTCGCCAATTATCCGAATCCTGAACAAATCCCTGAGCGTAATATCGCCTTGACCCGAAAATTGGGCGTGGCGAAAATGCAGGCTTTGCTTGATGCTTGTTATCAGAATGACGAAGGCATAATCGGCAAATAAGTAATCGTCCGAAAGTTGACGCTCGTTCCCAAGCTGCGGCTTGGGAATGTGGGGTAGGAAGCTCTAGCTTCCTATCATTCTCGAAGCTAGAGCTTCTGAGACTTGGGTTACCAAGCAGGAGCTTGGTAACCAGCGCATGCATAACTCAGTTATGCACGACTAGTATGTTGATAACAAAAAGCCCTAACCGTAATCACTACGGTTAGGGCTTTTTTATGTAGGCGTAAATGCGTTATTCGATGTTTTCAGCAGCCTGTTCGGTAGCAGCTTCAGCAGTCGCTGCCGCTTCACCTTCTGGTTTTTCAGTCGCGGCTGGTGCGGTTTCCACTACAGGTTCTGGCTTAGTTTGTAATTTTTCCAAAAACGACAAAAACCAGGCTTTTTCGGTCATGTTTGCCAAATCTGGATCGTTTAATATCTCGTCAATGCTTGGTAATACCGCGAAATTACGGGCATTTTCCAATGCAGCTTGGCAGGCGTTTTGGTCGTCACGCAAAGCGAAAATACAGGCTAAGTTGTAAGAAGCTGTGCCTGCTTGAATGCGGTTGGCGTTTTCAAAGTATTTTTTTGCCATATCGTAAAGGCTATCGTCGGCTTTAACCGCAGTTAACCTCGCCAAATCCATATAAGCAACGCCACCGTTAATGGCTGCCCCTAAATAATCAGGGTTAATCAGCAGGCAAAAAGAAAATTTGCTGATGGCATCAAGTAAAATGCTGCTAGCTTCTGCCTCAGTTTTGGTTTTTGCTTGGTGTAATAACGCGAAACCCCAGTTGTATAAAGTATCTGCCCGCAGCGGATCATCCAACAAAACATCTGCATAACCCAGATAAGCCGCTTTAAATAAGCCGTCAGCCGTATGGCCTTCGCTATTACGGGCGAGCTGGGTTTTTTTGATGGTCTCATTGAGTTTTGAGCGTTTAGTAAATGATGATAGCAGCGACATAATGATCTCCTGTTATTAAAATAGTTGTTGGTGGATCGCTATAGAATAACCCATGTATGCCCATTGCAAAGCGTTTTGCCGTGGGTTTGTTTTGCTTTTATCAAATGACAGTTAAGAATTATGAATGAAATCAATGGACACGACCTCAGCAAAGACAAAGTAAATCTGGAAACCTCACAAATCCCTTGGAAGGAATTACAGCGGTTTTTTGCTGCGGGTATGGTGGTGTATGTCGCTAAAGAATTGGATTTGGTCGATGTTGCTTACCAATTTTCCAAGGATAATAAAACCCAAGTGGAACAGTGGTTGCAATCCCAACAAGTGGCAATGGTGAGTGACCAACAGGCACTGGCTTGGTGGGAAGAAGATGCGGTGGTCTGGGCGGTGGTGGTTAAACCTTGGTTGTTAGTGCAGTTGTAGGTTTTGTGGTGATGTGAAAAAACTTGTTTTTTCACTCTGGATTGCTGACGGCCTATGCAAAAACGCTCACAAAATAAATGCGTTGCCCACGGTTTGGCACTGCTATACCATGATTTTTATAATTTTTTCTATTTGGGGGTGTCATGAATCTTGCTGAACAAGTTTATCAAACGGTTAAGCCTTTACCTGAGCCAATGGTGCAAGAAGTTTTAGATTTCGCCTTATTTTTACGGCAACGAGAGGAGTCACTTGAGTGGCAAAATTTGATGCTTGCCCAAACGGCTTCGTTTGCTGATTGGGATAATCCTGAAGATGAGGTATGGAACAATGTGCCAGCCATCTGAGGTGGTTTTGCTGCCATTTCCATTTAGTGATCTTAGCGCGAGTAAAAAACGCCCTGTTTTAATTTTGAAAGCCGCTAATACACAGGGCGATTTTTTAGCAGTACAAATAACATCCCAAGCGGGTTACGAAGGTGCTTTAGCCTTACAACAAGATGATTTTATACTTGGCTTGTTGCCTAAAATAAGTTTTGTCCGCCCAGAAAAATTAATTACATTGAACAAGTCACTGATAATTCAACGGATTGGTAAGCTTTCTGATGAAGCTTTTGCACGCATTCATGAAGGCGTATGTTCTAAACTGAATTGTCTAAAAAAGTGATACGCCTCATAACTAGCCAGCTTATCTACTAGGTTTACGCCGACCAGCAGGAGCTTTGCCGCCGGAGCCGCCGGGTTTGGGTTTTCCGGTACGGGCTACGGCGGGTTTGCTGTGGCGGTAATCTTTCTTACCCGTGTTTTTATTCGGCGCGTTCTTTTTCGGGGCATCGTTTACCCGCAAAGACACAGGCTCGTAGCCAGTATCGGCAACGCGGGGGATTTCTTTTTTCAGCAATTTTTCAATGCCTGCCAGCAAATGCGCTTCGTCTGGGCAAACTAAGGAAATCGCCGCACCTGATGCACCTGCGCGGCCTGTACGGCCTATGCGGTGAATATAATCTTCTGGCACTTGCGGTAAATCAAAATTGATGACATGGGGTAGTTCATCAATATCCAAACCTCTCGCGGCAATATCGGTGGCGACCATCGCAGTGACTTTGCCGTTTTTAAAATACTCTAAGGCTTTGTTACGTGCGCCTTGGGTTTTGTCGCCATGCAGCGCGACTGAACGAATGCCATCGGTTGCCAGTTGTTTTTCTAAACGGTCAGCGCCGTGTTTGGTGCGGACAAAAATTAACACCTGCCGCCAGTTGTTGCTGCCAATCAGATAAGACAGCAATTCGCGTTTGTATTCGCGGTTGATGCCGTAAACCAATTGAGTGACATTTTCTGCGGTGGCGTTTTGTTTGGCGACGGCGATATTGACCGGATTGCTCAGTAACTGGTCTGCCAGATTGCTAATCTCATTGGAGATAGTTGCCGAGAACAGCAGATTTTGGCGTTGCTTTGGCAATGCGCCCATCACCCGTTTTACATCCGGCAAGAAACCCATATCCAACATGCGGTCGGCTTCATCCAAAACTAGGATTTTTACGTTCGATAAATTAATCGTCCGTTGTTGCACATGATCCAACAAGCGGCCTGGGGTGGCGACGACGATGTCGCAGCCATGCTGCAAATTCCGCACTTGCATACCGATGCTCGCACCGCCGACCACTAATTCCGCGCGTAACGGCAGGTGTGCGCCGTAGGCTTTTACGCTGTCGAACACTTGCTGTGCCAGTTCGCGGGTTGGTGCCAAAATTAAGGCGCGGATGCGGCGGGGTTTGGCGGTCGGGTCAAAATTTTCACAAAGCTGGTGCAATAACGGCAAGGTAAAGCTGGCGGTTTTGCCTGTGCCTGTTTGTGCACCTGCCAGTACGTCTTGGCCTTTGAGGATAACGGGGATGGCTTGGGTTTGAATGGGGGTAGGGGTGGTATAACCTTGTTCTGCGATAGCTTTCAGCAGCGGTTCGGAAAGACCTAATTGTTCAAAAGACATTAAAAAACCTCGGACTTAGCAAGCGGTTGTCCACTTGCAACGATTGGAAAGGTAAGGGCTGGCGGGCTGGGAATTAAGGAATCGCTGAACTAATTGATTCCATTCATGCTTCGACAAGCTCTGCACGAACGGAATCAATTAGTACCGTTCGGCCTGAGCTTGTCGAAGGCTTTGTTCAGCACTTTCTTAACGGCTAGCCGCCAGTCATATTCATGTGACGTAAGATCACAGGTTGTTCGTGGATATTAAATTCATGCTTTTCGGGTTTTATCAGCATGGCATCAATAATCGCTTGTTTTAGCGCGGTTTGGTCATTTGGATGCGCGCGGACGATGGCTTTTAAATCGACCGAATGTTCATTGCCCAAACACAGCAATAAACGGCCTTCAACTGTTAAGCGTACCCGATTGCAACTGCTACAAAAATTATTGCTGTGCGGGGAAATAAAGCCAACGCGGCTGTTGCTGCCAGCCACTTGAAAATAGTTTGATGGCCCGCCCGTGGATTCGGTGCTGGCAATCAGGGTAAAGCGTTCTGCTAAATCTGCTTTAATCTGATGGCTGGGGTAAAAAGCTTCGCCACGGTTATGTTGGCTAACCACGCCTAGCGGCATTTCTTCAATAAAACTGATGTCGATTTGGTTATCGACCGCGTATTGCACCAAGTCGCCGACTTCTTCATGGTTACGGTTTTTTAACACTACCGCGTTCAGTTTGATCCGCTCAAAACCTGCCGCTTTGGCAGCCTGTATGCCTTGCAGCACTTGGGACAAATCGCCAGTACGGGTGATGGCCTTAAAATTATCGGCGTTTAAGGTGTCCAAACTAATATTCAGGCGTTTAACGCCAGCGGCTTTTAACGGCGCTGCCATGTTTACCAATTGCGAGCCGTTGGTAGTCATCACCAGTTCACGCAAACCGGGCAGTTGGCCTAGTTGCGCCATTAGCTCTAACGCGCCTTTTCTGACTAAAGGTTCACCGCCAGTAATCCGGATTTTGCTGACGCCCAGTTCTACAAACGCTTGCGCTAATGCGTAGATTTCTTCCAAAGACAAAATCTGCGCGCGTGGCAAAAATACCATGTCTTCCGCCATGCAATATAAGCAGCGGAAATCACAACGGTCAGTGATGGAAATGCGTAAGTAATTGACTATCCTACCGAAGCGGTCAATCAATTGTGGCGGGTTGGCTGTTGATGTCATGAAGGCGTAACCAAAATACAGTCGGCTATAGTAACACATTGATACTTTTAGACGAAGCCGGAAAGGCCAGAGTTCAGGTGTTTAAAGTAGTTGGGGAATGCGCGGTGATTTACGGCGGTGATTTGCGGGATTTTTTGGTGGGGTTTTAAAATCGGGCGTTTATCCGTTGCCGTGATAAACGCCAAGATAATCAACGCAATTAATCGTGCATAAGTTATTTAAGATTTCAGGAGTCCAAAACATGTTTTGGACTCCTGAATCAAAGCGCTTCAACAATCGGCATTGTTAAAATACTTTTGAATGGATACTTAGATTTCGCGGTGTTGGCTTTGGCTAACAATAACTTGGCGGGCTTTAATCACCACCAAGCCAATCGCGCTATACAACAATGCCGTACTAACATACGGCCCATAATAGTGGGCGACAGCCGTTGCATAATCGTAGGCTGCCATTTCCGCATAGCGGCCTGAAAACAGATAAAAGCTGCCGTTGGAAATAAGGAAGGCGACAGAACTGGCTAAAGTCGCCAAGCTTAAAGTGTAAGCAAATGCGGCGACATCCAGATTAGCAAAGCGGCTGCTATAACGGCCTGCTAGCCACAATGCCCCGTAAGTGGGGATCAGGAATAAATAAGCAGGAGAAATACACCAATCGCTCACGCTAAAGGCATTAATCGCCACATAATCCAACACCCCGGCTTCTAGCAGTAAACCCACTAAGATAGCGCGGTTGCGGAAACACAGCCCAGCCAGAAAAAATACTGCCAACGAGGCATCAGGTAGGGCGATTGCTGAACCGAAATGATGCACCCGCGTGATAGCCATTAATGCCACCAACGGCAGGATTGCGTAGTTGATTTTCATATAAATCTCCAAATAAGTAAGTTGTCCTAAAAGGCAGGCGGGGCGTGCTTGCTTCCCCGCCAAACCTGCTTAGTTTACGCGCTCACTTTTTGTGAGACGAAAATAAACAATAATGAATCGCTATCGCGATGTTTTTTTAAATCGGGTTCTCGCACCCGAAGGCGAGCTACTTTCTTTTGCGCCGCCAAAAGCAAGTAGCCAAAGAAAAGGCGGCCCGATTACCGCTGATGTCTTGCGCTCCTCGCATTTGTCGGGGGACGGCAGAATGGGCTTCCTGCCCATCTGCCGCCGTGCGGCATCCATGCCGCACCCCTAACGGGCTATTCCCGACAAATACTGCGGTGCTCGACGCGGCAAACGGGAGAAAGCGCGTTACTGCGTAACGTCAGTTATTATAATGAATTGTCACAAAAAAGTTGCGGTCAGGTGTGATGTAACCGCTGGCTGTTTGGTAATCTTCATTGAATAAATTATTCAGCTTGCCACTGAGCAGCCAATTTTTGTTGATATGCCAAGCGCTGCGTAAATTCACTGTAACATAACCGTGCAGGTTAACCTTTGAAAAGCTGGTGTAATCAAAATCAGGCCGATCGCCTTGTGCCAGCACGTTAACGCCAAAATCTACCTGCTGCACCGAGCGCGACAAATCAAACGCTAGCGATTTATTACTACGCCGTTGTAATTGTTGCCCAGTGCTGAGATTAAGCGGTTCCAGCAAATTCAAACTCAGGGTTTGATGCCAGCCGAGATAATCGGTGTTGATTTGCGCTTCAATACCCTCAATCCTTGCCTTGTCGATATTTACCGTAGGCCAGCCTGCAATCAATTGTTCAATGTCGGTGTGATAAGCCCGCAATTCCCAGTTGATTTTGCGGTGAGTGCCTGCCACGCCCACTTCCACCGAACGGGATTCCTCCGGTTTTAGCAACGGATTGCCTTGCCCATAGCCGTCAAAAGGAAAATACAATTCGTTAAAAGTCGGGGCTTTGAAGGCGTTGCCGAAACTGGCGAATGGGCTGATGCCAAAGCTGGAATTGTATCGCCAGCCAATATTGCCCGTGAGGTAATCGCCGAAAGCCTCGTTTTTGTCGCCACGAATAGACGCGTTGATAAAGTGGCGCTCAAACAAGCGGCTGTGTAGTTCGGTAAAGATACCTGCATCATAACGGGAAGTTTTTGCGTAGCTATCATTACCTGGTTGAAATAGCAGCAGGTCAGTGGCATCGATTTCATCCAGACGGTAATCCGCGCCCATAATCAATTTATGAGCCTCGTTTAACTGCACATTGTTGATCCAACTGGCATTCCAACGGCTGGTGTTATAACGGTTTTCAAAACTGCCATCCGGTAAAAAGGTATCCAGCTGGTTAACACTTTGCCCCAAACGTAGGGTGCTGTGCCAAGCATCCGTCATAAATAGGCTGCCAGTCAGGCTAGCCACTTGATTGACAAAGGCATTGTTGTCGCCACCGCCGTAATTGGTGTCATATTCGCTAGTGCCTTGTGAGCGTAAAAACGACGCTTCAATCTCGGCATCATTAGCAAAGCGATGCCCTACACGGGCATTAATGCCCGTATTTTCATAGCCATCCCGATCAGGATTACTGTTTTTTAACACGCTATAACCTTGAGAATCCAAATGCGATACCCCCAAGTTATACCAATTACTGCCCAGCTTACCGCTGATCGTGCCAGAGGTTTGCGCGGTATCGTAAGAACCGCCACCTGCGTCCACGGTAATTTTCGGCTTGTCGCTGTAACCGCCTTTCCGGGTAAAAATCTGGATAACACCGCCGATAGCTTCTGAACCGTACAAGCTAGATTGTGGGCCACGGATGATTTCCACGCGTTCAATTTGGTCGATAGGCAACAACTCAAACGGCGTCGTGCCAAGTGTTGCTGAACCGACTTTGATGCCATCTATCAACACCAAAACATGGTTGGAGTTTGTGCCGCGCAGGAATAAATCGGTGACTTGTCCGTAACCGCCGCTTTGGGCAATATCGACACCCAAACTGCCTTTGAGCAAATCGGGTAAGGTCCTAACTTGCAGGCGCTCAATATCTTTACGGGTGTAAACAGTTGCGCCGCTAGCCAATTCGTTTTTGGCAACATCAGAACGGGTTGCAGTAACGACCGATTCCGGCAGATTTTGGATGTCATTTTCCGGCAAGGCTTGTGCGAAAACCGCCGTGGAAACGTGGGTGAGTAAAAGGGAGCTGAATAGGATTTTTTGCATAATGTCCTCTGCGCCGCCCGCGCAGTGTTAGTTGAGTGGTGACAACAGAGGACAAAACAAAGCAGGCGCACACGCAAGCACGCCCGATTCGATGAACAGCCCTCCGCTGTCTCGAGTGTACTTTCGGGCCGGTCTCCGGGCTTATAAGTGGTGTGAAACCTGATCCGTCACCTTCCCATGCGAACGTGCTTTAAATGCTGCTACGCGACTCGATTGCGGCGTTGCGCGGTACTCGAAATCCTCATGTACGTTTAGTACATTCCGGTTTCTCCGTTCCGTGCGCCTTGCACTCGAATCGCTCGCGACGCATTTAAAACACGTTTTGAACACAGTGGTATATCGACGAACCTTTACTTATCTACCGTTGCGGGGGCAGCGTCGGCATTGGCAAAAGCCTTACCGACTTCCCGTTTAACCAGAAGGCGTAAACCAACTGGAACCTGAAAGCAGGCGGCAATTATAGGGGCTTGTGGCGATAACGCAATGAAAAAACCGGATTATCGGGGAATTGGAGGGGATGGCGGGTTGAAATTGGCGGTTTTTCCATCACTCATAAACGCCAGAAACCAAACGATAAAATGCCATTGGCCTCAATAAGATAACCACAAAAGCAATCACAGGCGTAACAGGTACAGGCAAAATGTCGATGATGAACAACGTCAATAAACCCAGAAAGCACTTTATCCGCACCGCTTGGTTTTTACCGCTAGATTGCTGAGGAATAGGCGCGGCTAAATTCACATACATATTGCTTATCAGCCGCGCAAACCAACGTGGCCTCATGACCACGATAGTCATACCAATCAAACAACCCGGCGAAATCGGCCCAAAACCGATAATCGCAAAAACCGAAAATACCGCTAAGCATTTAACTTGTGCAAGATTCATAACAGGGAAGGGAAGTGATTAAAAGTGGCTCAGTCTAGCAGTTTTGCTTGCTGGCTATCAAAACGCTGGCTAGGGTTTACCGTATTATTTGCTTTTTAACCCCCAGTTGTAGGATGGGCAAAGCTGCTCTACCCACAAACGGGTTGGTGCCGTAATGTAGGGTACGCTGTGCGTACCGTCATAAATCAAAAAGGTACGCGCAGCGTAACCTACGATTATTCCTACCTAAATTTTTAACAGGTCTGATAACATCGCCAAACAGTAGTCGATTAAATCGGGAGCCTTCTCATTCCCAAGCTCATGCTTGGGAATGCAGTCTTGGAAGCTCCTGCTTCCAGTAATGTAGGGTGGTTACGATTATGTTTTCTGGTGCATATCAATCGTAGGTCGGGTTACGCTGTCGCTTTTATGCCCTTTGGGTAAACTCGACCTACAAGTTCATAATACATTGTTTAAATTACATTAAATTATTTAGGACTTTCGCTATACCCCAGAATAAGCCGCAATTGTAGGGTTTTTCAATTCAGCTTTTAGATAGTTGTAAAACAAATTCTGCCTGATCTGGTAAAGGGTGGTTTTCAACGCCTTGGCCTTCACTT
>Ga0247843_1003011_pt1 | contig 28756 bp, 16 predicted proteins | sample LaCruzMarch2017__FD_192420 | JGI IMG/M metagenome (GOLD analysis project Ga0247843, IMG submission 192420) | Freshwater microbial communities from meromictic Lake La Cruz, Castile-La Mancha, Spain - LaCruzMarch2017_8m | ecosystem: Environmental > Aquatic > Freshwater > Lake | place: Spain... | reverse complement strand
CGTAATAGCAACCAACAGCACGACATTGCTCTATAATCATTCAGAGTGAGCTATGATTTCGGGAATACTCCATTTTCGCTGGCGATGATCATTGTTTGTTTGCCATCCGTAGCTGGAAACTGTTTACCCTCAAACATCGTCAAAGTCGAGGAAGACAGAAATGACACGCGCAAGTAATTTTTCCTCGGAGGAAATAAATTTCTCAGCGCCATCCCCAAAAGATGATAAATCCTTGTCTCATAGAGTTCTCACCCTGCCAAGTGTGTTACGAGCCATGAATTGATGTTGATGTGTAATCTTATAACGTTCAGTTTAGGAGTACCTATTTACTCGACATTTAACAAATAATTGAACAAAATCTTTCCTTAGTCAATTCATCCTTCTTCTTCCTCTTTATTAGATTCAATATCTGCACAAAATAAGTCTTCGGTTCTGAAATTATTGTTGTAGACACAGTCAGATTCATGCTATCAACATGTTCATTGACCAGAGCAATAAGACCGGAGACAAACTTATCTGTAATGGTAGGATTCCTTATTTCGTAAAAGTAGACATAATAGTCAAGGATTTCAACAAACAACTCTATGTTTGCGGAAGAAGATAAGCTACAGGCGTCAGCAATTTTGAGCCCTCGTTGAAGGCACTCGAGAACACGTTGTGGGCTTCGGTAAACAGTAATGACCTAAGAGTACACAGAATAAATTCAGTGATATTTCGTAGAACTATGCAAACAGGTATTGCCTCCATCTACTCACATCTTTTCCACTGGCAAAAAACAAGCGGGAGCACAAACAAACCATTCGACACTGGTGTGGCTTCTTGATCAGCTTAGCCGCATATTGCACTGTTTTGGTGATCAGAACTTCATATTCTTTCTTTTCAAAGGTTTTGCAACTCAACAATGATCCCACAATTGACGTGATTGCACAAACCTGTGCGGTCGGTTCTGAGATTGCTTCCTCATAGACCAGAAATGCCTGTGTTAAGAAATCGTACGCAATGCTAGTGAATTCGCAACTAGCGCTTCGGAAGTGCTCATGTGTGGAGTAGGCAATATGATCAGTGGTACCAGCGATCTCAATATAGAGCTTGAAGGCTAGGTACGGATTTGAGGGCGTAAGGATGGCAACTGATTTTTGGAGGAATACAAGAATTTTTCGACAGCTAGTAATGAAAAAAGTTGATGAGTAATGCATTTGCCGGAATATTCTAAATGATACTGTCAGAATGACTTACCTGACAGAGTTTGTGACACCAGTTCCGTGAGGTAGTGTCTTTTCAGCTTCATCTAATTTCTGTTTGTCTTTGTTTGCATTGTCTTCATTGTCGCATGATTCTATTGTTACTCCAGGCGCGTCATTCATAGTGGCAAGATCATCTTCAGATGTTTGATTCACTTTCTTTGTGACACTTTGTTCGGGTACTTCGACACCAGCAGATTCTTTGTTGTTCACTTCCGCAGCAACTTCTACCTCTTTTGTCATCCCATTTACGACGACCAAAGGCTCTGGGAATTCCAGTTCACGCACACGCCAAACAAGCCTCAATGCCGAAAATACGATTGCTGGCAACGAAACCACAATTTGAGTCGGATCACTGGCTTGAATATGCTTCCTGACCACATTCAACATTTGATACATAACATCAGTGTCGTCATTGCGAAGAGTATGTACTAACTTTGCAACCAGGGATCGCTCCTGACGTAATTGAGCCATTTTAGCAGTGTCTCCACTTAAGCTGAGACCTCCAATTGAATTGTAGTATTTCTGAGAATCATCCATATAAGATACAGGACCCTCGTCCCTAAGCAACGGGGTCATAATTGCGAACAAGTCTTCTAACATGCTCACATCTTTCAACTCCTTTGATTCATCTATTTCAGTAAAGTCTGATCTTCCTGAGCCTATGATAGACTTAATCATCGATATCGCCACTTGCCTTCGGTTATCCCAAGGCAAAAACGCCAGCAATGCAATGAAATCGGGCGAATCTAAAACCATCAATCCCATGCTTTTTAGCGGAACGCTGAGCAACTTCTCCAATTCGGTGATTGCCACCATATCCATATTTATCTCCATGCTCGTCCTAGAAACCCCACCCAACACAAGGCTTTGACCCATCATAGAGGCGCGCTTCTGCTCTTGCAGAGTCTGCAGCGCCCTCGCGCATTGCGATATACATCGTGAGATTAGACGGGTATTATGTGGAGCTATCCTCAGCGCATAGGTCATTAGGCAGCCCTGTAGACGGATAACATCCTTTGGTGGAGTATTTAGACCTCGGGCCTCAAAGTACCGGTGGACGCAGTCATCAAACACATCAAAAGAGTTCATGGCCATCATGGCCTTTACGTCGTTGGTGTCTTCCTCGTCATTAACAAGTTTCTCATCGTTATAGTAATTCAGAAGTCTTTCCATCATGTTGCTTAGTATTGTACGCAAATTAACTTTGGGTCTCAGGCGGGGACACACTCCCAAGAAGACTTCGAGCGTTTCTAAGTGATATTCGTTGGGAAAGACATGGATGATGCAGTCCATCAGGTACGCTTGGGCCAACGGATCACGACAGCTCGAAATCTCCTCCAGTATACGCGGCAATATTTTGGTCCCGTAAATGAGTGCGCTAATGCCATCCAGCTGGCTCAAACGGTTCAGATTAGACCCGACGAGAATTCGCAGATCATTGCGCTCACGCTCACGTTGGCGCTTTGTTTCCTTACTATTGTCACCAGGCATGTGTTGAATTCGTATCCACAGACGGTTCATTTCGAGGAAATTTCGGAGGATAAATTCATAAGAGTCAATAACTGTGCCTGTTCTCGACTCGGTGTGCTTTTGTGTTGAGGGATGCTCATCCGAATCTGTAATAATATTATTTTCTGTTGGAGAAGTGACTGGATCAAACGCATCATTATTTGCAGTCTCCGGCTCTTCATATAACGGTTCGTCAGAAAAGAGGGGTGCATCCGATGATAAGGGACAATCAGATGATGGAGGCGGTGGAGGCGGGAGCGTCGGAGGCGGTGGAGGAGGGAGTGGAGGTGGAGGAGACGTCGGCACATCGTTGATTGTATCCAGAGCTTCCAGTGACGGTTCTACATGCGTCATTGATGGTGGTGGTGGTGGCGGTGCAATCTCATCCTTTCTGGTAATCTTGATTTTCTCAACCATACTTTCAACGTCATCATCCAACGTACCATCGGGCAATTTGTCTTTCAGCGCTATCAGCAGGTAATATCGCAGGAAGAGACCACGCACAGGACACTGTACACACTTGGTGGCCTCACCCAGCTCCTCCATGACTTGTACCACGGGTAAATTCCCAGACCGGATTGACACAGCGCCCATACATATCTGCAAGTAGAGGCGTGGAACGACGCGAGGGCAGTATTGAACTGTTTCGTACAACGTTGACGCGGAGTAGAATCGGGTGGACCCATTGATGTTGTTGTGGCACAATCCAAGAAGATACTCCTCGAGGCTTGGCATCTCGTCCATGATGCGCATGTGCAACTCATAGTAATTCTTTGGTGTCAACTGCGCAATCCAAGACCCAGTCTGGCTTGCTGAGGTTGATCTGTCGCCGTAATTTCCAAGAGGCGGTACTCCCCCCGCACTCGAGTAGAATGAGGGTGGCCCACCCGGCGCCCCCCCCCCTCCCAATCCATTACCACCAGCTCCAGTGCCGCCACGATTATTCCCACCTGGACCTTTGTGATGCAGACCGTGATTTGGATCACCCAGCTCCTCAAGGAGGAGACAGGCATTTTCTAGCACCACACAAACATCGTCACTTTCCATCGCACGTTGCATATGGTACGCCCGCTCGGTTACTTTCTGTGTCGCACTGTGTAGGAGCCGTGTTTGTTCAGCGGCCTGCAACAGCGATTCTCCTCCACCATGATTATAATATGATGTCAGCTTCGGCTTAAGTTTGCTGCTATCGTGCTGGCTGCCCTCATTAATTGTTGAAGGGTGCAACCCCGCGATCGTTGCCGATACTGCTGATCCAGCGGAAATATATTCCCCCCCTGCAGCAGCGGAACGGGCTGCGTAGGAATTGCGATTAGGAGGAGTACCGTGATTTGACGGATGAGGCGGGGGTCGTTGATAAAAGTTGGGAGTATTCTGCTGCGGCTGCTGATAAACAGATTGCTGCTGCTGCTGCTGCTCTCCGATATTTGCATGCTGTTGATACTGCGGTGGCGGAGGAGGTGGCTGCGCAATCCCCGGCTGAGGCGGACGATACCGTGGCAGCGTGTTTGTAGGTCCGCCAGACGCCGACATGAACTCTTCCTGTTGTTTTTCTCTTGCGTGTTTCCCGCAAAATCGTCCCTCAGAATCTCACTTCTCTCACCTCCTCTACATCATCATTGATAGTAGGATGTCAGCGGGCGACGATGATCATCATATTCGTCGGCGGGGTGACATTGGTGATGTATACGCCCTTGTCGATGACTCCTCGTTGTCGCAATCTCCATCACCATGGTCATCGACGGTGGTATCATTGCCCAACTCGTCACGAGGTATGACTTCCTCAGTCGAGCAATGGTACGATCACTACGCCAAAATCTACCCTTCAACGAATTACCTAGAACGACAGAGACGACGCGTGATATGTATGGCAGACAAAAAGGCATTGTCATCGCGACGGATGGAGTTGGAGGCTGCTGGTGGTGGCGGTGGTTCTAGTTGGTTCCGCAGATTGATCTACTGGACATCCGGCACGAGCATTTTAACGTCTTCATCGACATTGCAACCTTCGGGAAGAGAGGCGGCAGCAATAGGAACAGATGGTGATAAATACGGATATGAAGGTGACGAAGAAGATGAAGAAGAGGATGACAGTGAATTTGGAAACGATGACAATTGGGACAAAACGGCATTATTGTCGCCATCCTCCCAAACTGTCATTCTCGATGAGAGTGTTGTGCCACGCGAGGCAACGTCATTTCATCGCTTTCATCTGGCCTCCGAGCGTCGTGCAATTTCACTTTCTGATGCAATTGCACTGCCCGTAAGACCGCTCGTGGGGTCATCGGCGGCGGTGACTCACTGTATTGTCGGATACGGCCAAATCGCCGAGTTTCGTACAACAATAATGGATGATGATGATGACGATGGAAATGCTTGTAATAATGCCACCCGCATTAGTTTGACATCCGATTGGCAAAGTATGACAATTATGTCGACGCCAACGACAGATTTGTCTACACCACAGTTGCGAGATTTACGTCACGCTAGAGCAGCAAGCATCGGACCAGACTGTCTCGCTGTTTCGTGGGGGAGACGGATAGTAGTAGATGCCAATGTCGACCACAATGACAATATCGGGCGAATTGTATTTTATAGGCGTACCATGCGATGTCGTGGAAACGAATGCAAGGAGCATATTGGTTGGAAGGCTGTCGCTGTCGCGTACCCCTCCGAGGCGGTCGTAGGGGCTGCCATGGAGAGCGTGACAACACCTCATGAAGTCCACTACAATGATGATGAAGAGGAGGAGACTCGCAGAGTTAGTCTACTAAGTGACGCTGGATTGCTCACCGTTACCGACTTGTTGTCCATACCTACCAACAACAACGAAGATGTTATGTTGGCAATCTCACGACTGGGGGGCTTCGTGGAACTTCTTCCCCTACCAAGGTGGATTTGGCAACCGCTGAGACAAAATGATGATATTTACTCTAATCCTGATGATGATGACGATGAAAGCATGACTTCCCCCACTGTTCGTGATCTTCCCAATCTGACAGACAGTTCAAAAATTACTGCCTTCACTATGACACAGCACCATTTTGATGTGATGTCGTTGGATGCCTTTCAATGCCCTGATACATTGACGACCGTAGTAAGAGAAGGCCCGACGGCTAATGTGGACTGTATATTGGCGACTTGTGGTGGTGGACGATCTCATCGTCTTGCCGCCTCCCCCACTAATGGTACAACTGTTAAACAAAATAACAACCCTGAAGTGGTGACATTGTGGGCCGTATCACACAGCATAGGTGAAATTGACTTAGATGTATCGCTTGCAAGCACTATCAATCTTCAAGTCATTCCCTTCGAAATTATTGTGAGACGTCTCGATCATTATCAAATCAAAAATGTTGGGCCGGATTCGTCCACTTTCCTAGTAGACGCGGAACCATGGACCGTAGGTGACGGATACGATTATGGCCAACCCTCACAGATGAAGAGAAAAAGAAAAAGGAAGACAAGTAATAATGAGGAACAAAAACAAAGACCTCCTGCTTTCATCGCCATTGTCACGACCACAGTTCCGATTACCTCGCTTCGATTTACACCACCCGGGAGTAATGATAAAGTGTTGCTCGCGACCTTGGATTATAATGGTGGCGTATCGGTGTTGGATTGCACGGAATTGATTCGAATGGCTACCAGTAGAGGTCAAAACAACGAGAGCAACAATACTTCACCATGTATTCGTAATGGCGACTCAGAGGTCAGAATCAGTTTAGTATGTGGCCGAGACTCGACAATGATAATTCCATCGGAAAGTCGAAAAAGGAGTAAATCATCATCAAAAAGAGGAATCATTATGGCTCGTGCAACTCAGATTGAATGGTGGACGGCGCCTTACAAACAAGATAGCCACGAGCATTCAAGTACAGGCGAAGAGTCCTTTTGTTCTTCCTTCACTCTTGTCACCTACGCCACACTGAGTGAAAGTCGAAACTCGCCAAAATCCAGAGTGAATGCGACCATTTTGCGACTCCAGCGATGGTCGTGGTCGTCGGATATTGCCAAGGGTCACGACCAACGTCACCCCAGCGATATATTCCGCATGCCGATGCATTCGAGTGATAGCAACACATCATCTATTGCTCTGCTGCCCATGTTAGTGTTGCCACAAGAACATCATCAGACGCTGTCCTTTCTTAGACTTTCGGTCGATGCCTTGCACCTCGCGTCATCGTCGAAAACGATACCACCACCCCGATGCTGCCCACAACTTTCGATATGCGGGATACGTAAGCTCTCCAACCATGTCGAAATCATTGCCATCCTCCTCCGTCAAGGGGATGTATCCAAAGCCATTGGCGTTGCTCGTAGACTCGGCATCGATGACAATGGAGAACATTTCTATCTCGGAGAAGAGGGGAGGCTGATGATGAACCAATGTCGTATAAGACTGTGGGAAGATAAAGGGGACGTGAAAGCTTTGAAAGTTATTTTTGATGATGCATACGTCATTGATCAGGCGGTAAAATTGCTACAAAGCTGTGACGTGAATAAGGATCTCACTTTGGATGATCTATCAGAAGCATTCCGGGAAGCACTTACTCGGTGCGATGCATTACTAGGAAACGAATCAACTGCACGTCAATTTAAGGACACCATAACACGGATTGGAACATATAAGCTGTTGCTGAATTATTATGGTGGCGGACATACTGCCTCAAACTTAGACGCTGACGCCACAGCCGGGTTTTCACTCGATCGGCGATTATCAGTCGTGCGACGATTCCTCAATGACTTTAATAGCGAGTCACTGCGTCGCATCACAGCAAGCGCAGCCTTGAGAGGAGATTGTAACGCGCTTACTGTGCTGATTGTTAGGCACCCGTTCTCCATAAGTACACGAATGGAATTGTTGGATCTCATTCCATTAGAAGTTGATCTTTCTCTGTACGAGCATTTGCTCCCCTGCAATGTGGGATTGGTCGATGATCATAATTTCTTACTACGAAGTTCTGAAAAGTTCTTGAGTCCACTACAATTATTTACTCACTTTAGCAATTTACAACTTCAGAGACGTCAAGAAGATAATAGCAACTCAAGAGAAACAAACCTAGCAGGAGTACCTCCGATCGATATTTTTACCGACTATGCCGACAGGGATCATGTCATGCTGCATTTAGAAGAGGGATCGGGCGATACTGCAACGTTGATAACAAAGGATGATGTAGCGACATGGTATCTCAAGCGTGCATTAAATACACACAATCGATATGGACAAGTAATTTCGTTACAAGGATTTTGCGAAGCAGGATTGGTTCGTTTAGGCTCCCTTGCATTCACCGTAGACGGAGAGAACACGATATCTGACTTAACCTCCGGTACAGAAAGCCGTGCAGTGGGCAAGCTCTTGTACTTGTACTCAGCTGCATCATTTTTCTCTAGAATTTTGACTGACAAAATGTCTTCGATAATTTGTGAGCCGTTGTCAAATGAGCGTTTCGGCGATTTAATGAGCGGTGGAGGCATTTTTCTATCCGTTATCCAGTTCTGCTGTATGGATTTGAACGATACCATTTCGTATGTTCATGATTTTAGCAATGTGCACAATATGTCAATGTTCGAAAAATACTTTGCACAGTTCTTTGATGGTAGCGAATGTTTTGAACCAAACAATATCACGGCCACTACATTTGCCGTATCCGATGATATGCCCGTAAGACTCTTGCATATCATGATGGAGTTTTGTGTGAAGAAAATCGAACGGCTACTCACATCAATGAATATCAAGTCTTCTACGTTGCAACAAACACTTTCACTGACGCTTGAAGAATCACTCACATTGTGCGCTGATTTAGCTTTGCTCTGTCGGTCGTATTCAAAGAGTTACATCGCACATGATGAAGTTAATCTGGTCGATTTCTCAGACAGAGTATTCAACACTACACTCGACGTAATAGATGGAGCATTGGACCTACTGACATTGGGCGTGATCGACAAATTATGGTCTATTTTTGAGTTGCTGCCTCAAACTACATCTCGCGAATCAGACGATCAAACCTCAGCCATTAGTAAGATTTATATTGATGGTCTTCACTTTAGGCTGGTGGCGCTTCAACTTTGTTGCAAGTGGCGTGGGGGTGCTCAACAATTATCGAGGAAATTGTGGACTTTCTTCTCGCACACGAGCTTAGAGAATAATAGCAAGTGTACCAAAGACCTTTGTCTAGCTGGTCTTGATGTAATATCCATAATGTGCAATGGGTTTTGTGATATTGTCACCCACACGGCAATCCTGAATGACAATAGCCGAACTCCACATCAAGATATAGATTTGCTGGTAGATTTCATATCTGATGTTGATGAGTTCGACATCCGATTCTTCTCATCTGGTGCACAACAATCTGGGTGTATAGGAAATCTTCTTCTATCTCCTCTTCTGTATCATCGCTGCTTTGACGTGCTGAATAACATATTCAAACTCCGCCCATCGTGGTTCTGTGGAAAGTACACATCTTCATTCATTGCATCCTTCATTCGCGATATTGCAATTCAAGACGATAATGCAGACATTATGCTGTCATGCCAAGAGGTAATCGTGAAGATATCTCCACAGCTTTGTTCTGAATACGAGCATCAACAGCGTATGATTGCAGTCAAAACATTCTTGGCGAATGATATGAGCTTGGATCGAGCTTTGTTGGCTACACTCTTTAACATCGTTGACCATTTAGTCAACCCAATTGAATTGGTTCGTGCCATTATAGAGATAGATGCACAAGTTATACTGATGGGTTGTGAATTTTGGGGTGATGTGAGTGCAATTGCTGCGTGCACTGATGCATCGACTTACTTTTCTTCTCGAATCCGCGCTCTGCTGAATGGAATTTCCGAAGAAGAATGCATCAATGAGCTGCCACCGATGCCAGGAGCTCTTGTAATGCAACTAGCTCACATAATTGGGCTTTATACGCCCTCTGATATTCTGCTGGTGAAACGTTATATGATTAGTGGAGCTTTGACAATGAATCTAGTTCCTGCTGCAGTAGCAATTTGTTTCTCTATGATTTGCGATATAGCAGTTACGATGCAAGGGATCAGTGCGGATTTCATTTGTTCTCAATCACTAGTACTTGATTGTGTTGTTGCAATTGCAAAGGCCGAATCGTTTGCTGATGTTACAATCAAAAGAGAATTATGCACATTAACACTGATGCTCTTTTCAAGCACAAGTTCATCACTGTACTATCAACTACTTGACAAGTTTAAAGACTTGGAGTACGTACTTCTTGCTTCAAAGATTAACTTTATCAATGATGACGCTACCCAGCTCGATGAAAGTGCATATGATCTTTTAGTATTCAAGGCTGCAGGACTAGTCGCGAAAGGAGCGAGGGATTTACTAGACAAATCAAGTGGGTCAATGTTGAAAACACCGATTTCAAACTATGGAGGCATCGGGAACAGCTTTTATGATCATTCGATGAATAGAATATTTCACGAAATCAATGCATTATCACACGTCGACGTTCTACAGCTCTTTCATTCTATTAATGAGAGAGCAAATAATTTGGCTCATGTGTCTATCAAGGCCATTTTTCAATGGATTGTTTTTGAAGCATTCAAAGCTAGGAATAGCTCGTTTCTTCTGTCATTGCCCACCACCAACATTTTCATGATGACTGAGTTTGGTTTATCATGTTTACTTGAATTTCAAGGACATGGCCTTGTCATGAAGAGCACGAAAGAAGACTTCAAGGCGGCACAATCGCGACTACCCATCACTCAAATAGGCTCTCCAGAATCAGTAGCAAAGTTAGACGAGTCAATCATTCGAAGACTCAGTGATCGTGGCTATGGGCGGAATGCAGCTCGCCGTGCTGTTATGATGACTGGCAATCAAGGCTACAGCGCGGCACTTAGTTGGGCAGTTTCTCACTTTTCCGATGATGATTTTGATTCCCCCATCTATTTTCTCCACTCTGATGAGCCTCATATCGATCAACATTTGGTCGACATGACGGACAAACTATTACAAGCGGTTCAAAACCATGAACGTGCAAACTCTCAAACAGGCGGGCTTCATTCCTTCCGAAATGACACAACGAAGAAGAGTACATCGACCAAGAGACCAAATAGCTCATCAAGGAAACACATGGCAACTAAACTTTCTTGCCTGCCGTCACCTCTCACATCACCACTGAAAGAGGATCGATTGAGTCCGCGTGGAAACACAGGTCAAACTAATGATATATTGCCAAAAACTACTACTGTTTTAAAGCCACCAATTCCATCTACTTCACAGCTTTCACCACCTCAAGAGGCAGTAAAGAATAATCCATCAATGACGAATGTTGAGGAAACGCCAATAGTCACTGCGGTTCTACCAACAGAATCACCTGAGTCAATTTCATCAGTTGGGGAAGGATCGTTGAATAGTCATGTTGAAGTGGCAAATCGAATACAAGTTGCCAGGAATGAAACACAGAAACTTGACCCGGAAGAACGCAAGCGGTTGGCGCTTGAAGGTAAACGATTGCTGCTTGCTGCAAGGGCGCAGAGACAAAATGTGCTTGCACCTCCCTCATCGATAGTAACAACCTCAAGATCCAAGTAGACAGAATAACAATCATTTAATAGAATACATCTAAATTAGACGCTATCATGTTTCTATTGACGATGCTTGAATGGAGTTTTGAGTCCAAGTGATTTCACACCTCTACGATCTTTCCGCCCTTGATCATCATTCACTGCCTTGTCCTCAAATTTCGTATTTTTCTTGGAGGATTTCGGAATGAACGTTACTTCCTTCACTATGGGTCCTTGTCCCTTCACCTTGAAACGCTTCGTCTCGCCAATAGACTGTTCTGATTTCAACCGCAAACGCTCCTCCATCGTGAGGGATAGTTCCTTCTTGCGTTCGTTTGCATCTGCTTCCGCGGACACATAGCCAAGACCAATATCCAGAGCGTTGTCTCCTGCTTGCTGTAAGACGACTCTTGACTTCTTTTTCTTCTTCTTATCCTGCTTTTTCTCGATCTTCTTCTCATTATTTGGAAGTTCGTGCCTCACCCTACCACCCATTAAACCATCGTCGTCACTTTCGCTCCTATGCGAGTTATCGTCGTCATACTTATCATCGCTTTCACTGTCATCGCCCCACCTCTCACTGCCTTTCTTGCTCGTAATCTCATTATTGTTATATTCATCCTCGTCGCCGTCATTGTCTTCCTGGTCGCTATCCATGTCTCTATCGTTCCGCACCCTCTTTGCGGCAATGCCACTCGGATTGCGTAACTTAAAGTCCTCGGCCTCCTGGTCGATCTCAAAGTCTTTATTATCAAAGAGCCTGCCGAAACGATCGTCCTCGACCAATGCCTTCGCAACCTTTCCAGCCTTTGTCCTATCCCCTGCTTTGGCATGCAATCGATCAGCAAGGTCTGGATTAACCTTTGCCTTTGCCTTTTGTTGTGCAACTTTTGGTGCGATGCGTGACCCTCTCTTCTCTTCCAGTCTGTCTTTGATCTTCTTCGATCGGTATTCAGAGTACTCAAAAGGCTTGGCCACGGCACGGATTTTATTATAGAGTCCAACGTGCACAAAGAAACCGTGCATATACCCACGAAGCAATTGAGTGCCGACGAGATTTTGAATGCCCAGCTTATCAATCTCGGCCCGCGTGAGAAATTTGTAGTCCTCGTATACAGTCTCAGTCTGAACGGCACCTCCAACAGGATCGTCATGCATGCCATCCCTCTCCTCAAGTTCCTCCGTGATGTTGTCAAGGAATGAACACCACCGAGGCGCGGCGCCAAGGACAGGACAGTAGAACGATTGGACCTTCGACTGTTCACCAGCACAAAGTAACAATCCGTGTGAGTTCCCACTCGAGTCGGACGTATCCCCCGACGTAATGAAGTGCGTAAAATCGGCAGTACCCTCCACATTCGCGACAATCGTACCGAGCGGCCCACCTATTCCAGATTCGTCGTTGGTATCGCCACTACTTATCGGGTCGAAACCACCATGGTCATCGTCACCATTCCAAGCGCTTGAACTAGACGAGCTACCGCCTGTCCCACGAGCGTTCCATATCTTAACAAGCTTTGCATCCGAGCTCAATATCGTTCCACTACCACTATGAAACTGAACTGTATGTATTGGCAGACCATACCGATGCTCCTTCACGAATAGTGGTTTACTCGAACGCATGTCATATAAAGCTACATTACCCCCTTTTGTACCGGCACACATTCTCATCCCAGCATCGTCGAAGCATAAAGATGTAACCTCTCCCGGGAAACAGTTGGCAGTACTATTCTCATGATCGAAGAATCCACGTCCAGACACGGCCGATGCAACATCAAGGTTGATAAATGGTGTTAAATGCATGTCATTCGGACGAGATGCTGTTGTAGCAGGAGCACGGGTATCCCAGAATCGGACTGTACCATCCTCGGCACCAATGGCACAAAGTGAATGAGTCGGTGAGACGGAGATACAGCCTCCTCCGATGGGGACCGTCTGTGGGGTACCATCGTTATACCGACCACTACTACTACTGCCGAGGGCTGACGCAAATGAGTACGGCTGAGAGAATCGTCCCTCGTCGAGATTAAATCTATAAACTTCCCCACCCATATAACTCTCACTGGATGACGAAGATGATGACGACGAAGATGACGATGGGCGTTTCCCAGAGCTCACGACCATAAGATCACATGTCGTCTTTTCATACGCCATGGCCCGACCAAATGTCGGCAGCCGTATCTTGTCATGATTGCCATAGGGTGCATGGAACATGATTGTACGGTCACTCCCAAGTATAGCCAATTTGCCGTAGTCTTCCGACAATATACACAAATCAACGACCTCACTATCTAAGTATCGTTCAAACTTCATACTCATTTCGGCTAATTCATAACATCGAATACGTGGACTATACGTCCCCCCCACGAGTAAAAATTTTCCATCGGGACTTTGACGTATCTTCGTGGATGCCACGGGCATTTCTAAATCTTGAAGGAGTGTAATCCGATGTCGGAATGTAGAGTCACGCTTTGATAGGTTCCGACGTGATCGTTCACTGAGCCATTCTGGTACAGCCGATGACGATGCCAGGGCGTATATCTTACCGCTACCTCTCTCTTGAATCTCCATACCTTCTTTTGTTCTGTAGTGAGTACTATGACGCCGCTAGCAGACTAACTGTACAGAAAAGTGTCCGATGTTGTCATAAAGGAGCAAGTGAAGGCTCTCGACACAATGATTGAGTGGTCCATTTTTCTCTTAGGTTATTTCTACATAAATATAATACACGAATCTAACTTCAAAACCTTTCAAAACATATCACTGCTATTGTTCGAACATTGCATATCCCTCTGATATGTGCAAATTAAACCAACTATAACCTCCACACTGGTATGGTCTCCATCTGTTGTCACTATGATGCAATCAGCATGCATCTTTTGCCTCCTCTTCGTGCCCCTCATGTTATGTAGTAGCTGGAGAATATGTTGACTGTGTACGTTTGCGGCCGTTACTGCATCAATAGCTCGCCAGAATTGTTGCAGCATAATATGGTAGGCTCCTCCTTTCCTTTCCATGCTGGCAAGTGGTGAGATTGTGAGTCCCTCATCTGTTGATGCTGCTTCTCTAGCTAAACATTGGATGACTTTGTCTAGATCTTCATTTACCTCTCCAAACGCACCGAAACACGGAGGAATAATTGATTTGCCATGGAATTGTGATAGTGCATTCTCAAACGGTCCAATGACATTGGTATTACCATCTCCCACAACAGTAGCTGCAAACGTGATGTCTAGTTTTCTGACTTTGCATTTGTACTCGTTGACTACCTGACAAGCCGATAGGAGCTCCGCCCATCCAGATTTCAACGTCACCGATTTGATTGCAATACTTTACTGTTTATTGACATTATTATTGTTTAACATGTTCGTTTATTACTATTAACCAAAGGTTGATCCCATCTTCCTCCCTCCTAAAACATGCAAATGTAGATGATATATCTCCTGTCCTCCATCACCTCCATCATTAATTACAATCCGTGCTCCATCACCAAACCCAAGTGATGCATCATTGGCTATTTCACCAGCCACCAAGAGTAACCGACCAAGTATGGTTGTATGTTCCGATGTTGCCTTTCGTAATGATGTTAGTCCATTCCTTTCCTTGGGTATAATCAATACATGTGCCGGTGCCTGAGGATTGATATCACGAAAGGCAAGGGTATATTCATCCTGTCGTACAATATCAGCGGGGATTACTCCAGATAATATCTTATCAAATATCGTGGAGGGTGATGTATCTCGTAAACCAGCAAGCCATATGCTATCCCAACGATGATTACTTTCCTCCCATGTGTGCACTAGTGTATCCATAATCTCTTTGTATACCTTAGTGAATGTTTCATCATTTGTTTGTAATCTATTGAACCATTTTGTTAGCTTTGGTGGGAGTGGCGGTTGTTGTTGTTGTTGTTCTTTGTCCATCTCTTCGAACTTGGGGAGCATGTATGATGCAAATACAGCCGATGGAAAGAGTGTGGCATCAGCCAACGATACCTCATTACCACAAAGGTATGGACCACAATCCTCATCGTCATCATTACTAATAAATCCCTCAATTATGTTGATATGTCTTCGATAGGCTACTATTGCAGACTTACGATCGGTATATACCGCCTTGTACATACATCCCTGAATTGGTGTAAGGTACATGTCATGCCAACGGCATATTTGATTGGATCGAGGGTGGTCCGGAAGGAATGTTGGACCATCATTGCTGTATTCCGATAACAGGTACCGTGCGATGGTATCACTCTCGACTAGACTAGACATGCCATGATCATTATGATCGTTGGGTTTCTTCTGTATTGCAAGGCATGGCATCAAACCGTTAGGACTGATTTTCATGTATTCATCTGATTTAAGTCCACCCATAATTGCGGGACTAACAATTTCGACCTTGTCTTGAGATATACCCTTTTTGTAGAGAATGATTCGACATCGTGCACCGTTGTTGCTCACTGGTACATCAAAAAGGATGTGATCTGCGTTGGAGATGGATGATAATTTGTTGTTACTGTCGTCGGTGGCCATGATTGGTTGTTGAGCCGTCAGTTTCGTCACTACTTCTCTATTTGCAGTGATGGGCGATGGTTGGAATCCAGAGACGTTGGTTGTGACGACGACGGCTCGTACTAACAACAACGCCAACGCCAAGCTTGCCCTCATAGATTCCTTATCTGTTGTGTTGTGTCTCGGGCACCATCTTTCCCGCTTTATTTATGACAACTACTTACTCCTTTCACAGCAATACGAACTTCGCTCGTGATGCCAGGGCTGGCACTTTGTCATTGATGTCGCTCAACCTAAAGTTCCTCCTCTCAGGAGGCAGCTGTTGTTTGCTGCTCATGGCGATGATATCGGTGGATTATTATTGCTCGTGTCTCTATATTTACCAAGTTGACGCATTCGCAACGCCATCGTTACTCTCCTCCGTCTCGCGTGGGGCATCATTATCAACCTCCTTGCATTCAGATGGCACTCGTGGTGGACAGTGGAGATCGCAGTTGTCATTGTCGAGGGTAAAGTTTAAAGACGATGTGGTAGAAAAGATGGAGTATGAAAATACTTCGTCATTCTTCGACCCATTCAACCTTGATGGTGACGATAATTTATGGGATTCTGATATTCCCAGTGTCCAACGACTAGGAACGACCGGTACCACTGCTCCCATGATGATGCCTGTCTTGACAGCAATGTCGGCTTTATCAATTGTCAGCATCCCAATCTCATCCGCCACAGCCGCCGTCACCACCACGACAAAAACGATGACGAAACTTTCCGAGGGTGACTTTAATCCTGAAACATTCCGTCCAGTTTGTGGCACGTCAGACTCATTCTACCGCCTCCTCCAGTCCACAACACGTGCCGTGGTGGGAGAGGAAAGTATGGCTGAATTTGGTCCACTTATTGCTAGTGGATTATTACGTATCCGACTGGAGTTATGTGTCGTGGAAAGCTTCTTCAATGAAGCCGTGGGGCCATTCGTAAAGCAGAATGGACTGAATTGGGTATTACCGTTGCATGAAACGGTAGAAACATTCTTAGCTGGGACGATATTTGCATTGGCCACAACATTTATACTTGTAGGGTCTACGAAGATTATACAAATTATTGCATTCTATGGTGACTTAGTCCTTGGTGGGCCATGTCGATTGTTGGGAGGGTTCTTCTTTGATAGAGCACGAGGATTGCCAGTAACGTTGGACGTGTCATTCTTTGGAGTTTGGAAAACAAGGTTAGTGGGACCGCCAATAGACTCCTCCTCCTCTGTACAGTCGAAGATACTAGGGTCGGGTGGCGGAGACGGGACGATTACAAAGCTCGTCGATTTCGACAATGTCAAACCATCGGAAATACCACTGTTATTATTGAGTGGTACAGTCAAGGTACTGGGTGAGACTTCGAAGATCTTTCGTGAAATTATTGAGGGACTGGACTTATTTGTTGGGCGGTACCTAGTGTTGGTTGCATCAGGTTACATTATATTGAAATTTGTGCATTTTAAGGTGTTCCCTGACTTTCCATAAATGGAGCAATCTGGAATACATGGACGCCTAGAATTTCAACATGGCAGATGAATTTATGTAATGAATTAGTTGCAACTATTAACTGCTTTTTATCTTTTTCCATCATGAACTCCTTTCTCTTTCTGCATCAACATTCTGTAAGAAAAAAACATTCATCTTCGTCAAATATAGGTAGATTAGCTCTTAAGTTGATTCAAACTCTGAATCTCACGTCTCGACAACTTTACTAGCTCAGAGGGCTCTCGATAATCACCATTGATTATCCCTTGCAATATAGCATTCCGCTTATTCTCCCCCGGGCTAAGCATGGCAACAATATCATGAATTCTTTCCCAATACTCGTGCCAATCTCGTCCACGGAGCTTCGTCTCCGCGAATATGGCAAGCTCAAAAGATTGTGATACACTGGTCGGGTCGAACTTATCCGTAGCGAATGTAACTACCGACGATGCAGCATCGGCTAAAAATTCAAGACCAAACGAACGCTCCTTCATGTGCTGTTCGTGAAAATCCTCCTTCTTCATTGCCGGGCCCGTAATCCACGAAGGCAAGGATTTTTGTACTTTTGTTGATGACTGACCCGAAGTTATCAAACTCGACGAGCTTGGAGCGGAGGGTATTGGCTTTGTTGCAGGCTTGGGCTTGTCGAACATACCCTTTATGGTAAATGCTTTCTTCGGTCTTGGTTCCGGTGGATCTGAAGTTACAACGTTGGGAATATATTCGGATGAGGCAGCGTTGGCCATTCGTTGCATGGCTGATTCGGCGTGGCTTACTTCAGAATTATGTCGACTGGTAAATGACTGTTCTCTTTCCATCTTCTCAGACTTCAATGCGAGTACCCTCTCGGTCTTAATGGACGAATTATCCTTCTCTTCTGAGGTCACCTGTTTCACTTTAGGCGTCGCCAGACGATTCTTGATAGCATCAAATCCATCAGGAACCTTGTCGTTCTTCTCGAAATACACCCTCTTCATTTCTATCGTAAGACGATGACAAAAATCCTTCACCTCTGGATGCATGCCCTCGAACGCCTTACGCACTGATTTCACCAGCATTCCCAACTGATAATCACGGAAAAATGGCGGCGTTAGCATCTCCACGCGTTCAGTGATGGAATTTATGCACTCCATTGCGACCTTGTAATCGTTGTCATCCCTTGCCTGTGTCAGCTGCGATATTATTGGTTTGAAAACACCTTCACATTTAGTAAATTTCACCTGTTCCATTTCTAACAGTACCGCCTTCGACTTTCGTCCCGCCTTACCCTTCTCTTTTGTGTACTCAAGTCCCTGTGCCTCCATCTTTTCACGTCGTTTCTTCTCTCTGTATTCGGCCGCCTTTGCACGTTTGTCATTTGCCTTCTCCTCGTCGGTCATAAATGGTTTCGACTTCTTACTCTTATTTACTGTCTCCTTCGACGAGATAGACTTGCGTTTTTTGCCCACTCCCACATCCGAATTATTGTCGTCATCTGTATCGGCGTCAACTTCATCATCACTCCCACTATCGCCATCGCTGTGATAATCTCTGTCATCCTCGTCATCATCCGTCGCAATGTCTGATTCATGATCCACATTCATCATTTCATACTTCTTTGACGATTTTTCCTTCTTAGCCTTCTTCTCATCAGCGCGTTCGAACTTTTCTTTGTCTGCCTTCTTAGGACGGCCAGGACCCTTCTTCTTGACCACCACAACATCCTCTACATCGAGAGGCATTGTGATGTCAGCTGACTTCTTTGGTCGTCCTGGCTTCCTCTTTATCGGCACTTGAACGTCCAATACAGTGATGCCCTCCTCTTTTTTTGGCCTTCCGGGTCCTCTCTTTTTCGGCACGTCCTCCTCTTTGACGATACGTGCTAGCTTTGCCTGTATTTCTGCCTCCTCTTCGGCATACTCAAAGTCCTCCTTCCAATTCATCATCCACTCGATACGATCACTCTTATCTCTTTTCATGTCTGACACTATCTCAGTCAAACCTCTTCGAATTTGCTCCTCCGTCTTCGTCAACTTAGATTTCTTTTCAATTTTCTGCTGAATCTTCTTTGGCATGTTGCAATATTCAAGGCGCTCTCCCTCCTCGTAAGGAACAATTTTTGACTCGGGCAAGAAGGAGTAGGCCTGACCACGGTCCTCAAATTTGACTCCGTACCAAAAACAAAGACGCGTCATATCACGACCTTTTTGCATGGTCTGAAATATGACGAAGGAGGAGATGAGTGGCAAAACATACGGGCTAAACGATAATCATTCATATAATAAAGACCTGTATAAACCTCACCTTGCGAAACATATCAAACCACATATCCCTCACGGGTCCAGGCTCGACGTCAAACGGACCCAGTTCGAGCACTGGTAACCAATCACTACCCCACTTAGAGAACCCACCCTCCCGGAAACGTAACTTGACATCCTTGGGTATCCGTCCAAGCCATTCGGACTTATATTTGTCAAATTCCTCCCTTGTCGCGAGTTCATACCCTTTACGTTTACGAGAGCGATGACACTGTTCAGCCAAATCACCTTCGGAATCACGATCATCCCCACCACCCTCCCTAATCCCACAAACGAAACTCGAATGGGAGTTTGCATCCTCCATCCGCTCATCAACACCATCATCATCATTGTCCTCACCGTTATATTCCTTCTTTCGCTTCTTACTACCACCATCCTTCTCTGCCGCTATACGTTTCTTCTCCTTCCTCTCCCGTCGACGTCGTTTTTCCTCCTTCTTTAAACGTTTGCGTTCCTTCTCTTTCTTACGTTCCTTCTTTAAACGTTTGCGTTCCTTCCTCTTCAAACTCTTCTTATCCTTCTTCTTATCTTTACTACTCTTCTTATGATGCTTTGATGATGTAGCCGACGTTGAGAATCCATCGAGTGTCAAACTTTCCCCCTCCACGCCTGATAGTCCTGAATTAGCAGATGATGTGCCTCCCGATTCGGACGTATCATCCTCTTCCCTCGATTGTGACCGTCGATCGGCTCGTCGTGATCCGTCTCCTCCGTGGAATAATCCCCCCTCATCGTCTACGGATGTAGACTCTCCCCCGGATGACAAACGATCGATGGTGGCCGTCGGTGGAGGTGTTCGTCGTCCTGTCGTTGACTTAACGGGAGGAGGTAACATTGACGATAATGTCAATGCGTCTACAACATTCGTCGTCGTCGACGTCGTCGTTGCACTACTATTTGTACTAATTTTTTTACCCCTCCGTTCCACAACCTCCTCCACACTGCCACTATCATCACTATCAAATCCATCACTTTCATCACTTAATATCTCATCATCATCATCATTATTATCTCCTGCCATCGTCCCCGTCCCACCATTCTTTATTCTATGAAAACGTAATACCTCACGTTGAAAGTCATACAATCGTGGACCACGTAATGTTGCCATTAACATTTTCTTTTTCTTCTTAATAAAACGTGTGTCAGATTCTCCAGCATTCTCACCTCGCATTGAGGCATCAATTAGTATCGATGAGGCAATTAATTGAACGAATGTTTCGAGGTCGGGAGTAAATTCAATGACATTCGTGGCGGTCAATGTCGCATCAGCATTGTTATTATTGTTGTCGTTGCTGTTTTTGTTGTCACCCTTGCCACCGCTCTTCTTCTTCTCACTGCCCCCCTTCTTCTTCCCCTCCACTAACTTGTTGTCATCGTCATCGTCGTTGTCATTGCGAGGGATAATTGGAGGAGGGGAAACATCCATGGTCTCGACCTCATGGACTAATGTATCATAATCCTCTGGTCCTAAATGATTCCTAACATAAAAATCACCCCGCAGTAATGCCTGTAGTCGGTCACATACGACACGACGGAGGACGGTACGTTGGATTCGGACATGTCCATCAGCATCATTACCATCTGACTTCCGTTTTTTGGATGTCATGAATAAATTATTATTTTTCTATTCGTGTTAGTAATTTTTTATATTCCTTCCGCAAATCAACAACGCATCACCACTGTGTGATTCTTCTTCAATGATGATGGTCGCTGTTTATTAAACAGCACTAGGCTTGATAAGATGTAGGTCTACTCCTGGTTTACAGCACCGCGATTTGATGTGCGTGATGTTTGACTGATTTTTATGTTCTGTCTTCTTCACACACGTCTGGCCCAACGAAAAACAAGACCGAAGACACGAAATTGGTGGTTGGTAAGGCGTCTGTCCGCACGCACCCCGCCTCTCAAAAAAATCTCCGGTCTCCCATCTCGCACAGCATGGCGTCCTTCCTTTCATCGACGGATTTACGTCAACATCCTCCCACATCCACCCGAACAGTCCTCTCGACAACCTCGGCTCTATTAGCCGTTGGTGGTGGAGATGGCGATGAAGATAACAGCAGCAATAGCAACACTAATGCAGCAGCAACAGGAGGTGGTGGAATTGAATCACACCCGCAATTGGGCAAATGGTATCTACGTAACTACGGCCTTGGCCCGAGGCGCGATGTACGACTAACCACGCGCCGCTCGGCACCCGAGAATAGATATACGCGTGTCAAGTTCCGTCCTGGTCCGGGTGGAAGTCATGCCGGTGGGTCGACTGCCAGTGTTGTTAGCGAATTAAACTTCGGTGGTAGTGGTGCTAGTGGTGCCGGAGGGAGTTTGATTGTGGCATGCGGTCCACGTGTATCACTGTATGGTACGGCCAAGGGTGGATCGAGTGGTGGGATAAGTCCATTAGTACGTGCACTTCGACCTGGAAATGGAAGTGGCAAGAAGAAGCGACGCGTAGGGAATGATGACGACGACGACGATGACGAGGGAGAAGTGGATCTATTTGGTGGCAAGGGCAAATCCAGCAGCAACAAGGACTCTGACTCTGACGATGATAATGATGATGAGTGCACTGCAATAGATCCTGATAGGAATGTACCCACTGGTGGTAAAGTTGCTACCTGTGCCTCCTACCGTTCAGATTCACGTTTAATCGCTATTGGGACTGAGGGAGGTGGGGTACGAATATGTGATGCACGTAGTCGTGCTACATTACGGACATTTGATACTACCAAGTCATCATCAACAACAAGAGCAATACGGAGTGTGGCATGGATGAGAGATGGGAAACGTGTAGTGGCCGGAGGTGATGATGGTCTTGTTCGTGTTTGGAGTGTAAGTGGCGGTGGTGGTGGTGGTGGAGGAAGAGATGGAAGTGGTCCCGAGATTACACTTCGTGGACATGGAGATAGAGTAACGTGTGTTAAGATTGCATCAATTTGGAGGGATGATGATCCTCGTCTTGGGAAGAGAACTCGTAATGATGAAAAGGAGAATTCTGCTGGTGGTGATGACGATAACGTGTCTCCTTACACTCAATTGGTCATTAGTGGCGCGTATGATCATACGATTAGGGTTTGGGACGTCGAGTCGACCGATGAGAAGGGTCGAGATCGATGCGTCTCTGTTATGAATCATGGGGATCCAGTACAGGCATTACTAATCTTACCACCCGTCAGCGACTTTCGTAGTCGTCGCAGTGTTGACAATAAAGGCTGTAAGAGCGACCCCTTGAGAAGGTTGGACGATCTGCCTTTATTGGCGTCAGTCGGTGGAACCACCCTCAAAATATGGAATCCATTTAATGGTTCATGTCTTGGGGCGTTCGCGATCAGGCATGCCAAAACTATCACGTCAATGTGCTTACTTGACATTCCTGATGATGACGACGATAATGAGGAGGAAGAGTCGAAAGATAAGAGAAAACGTCACATTGTCACTGCCGGACTTGACGGACTAATTCGTATACATTCCGCGAGTAATACCGACATCCTTGCGGGGATATTGCCCTACCTCCATGGGATGCAAATGTCTGAACCAATATCAGCACTTGCTATCTCATCCGACGCGAGGCGTATAGCCATAGGTACAACTACGGGTACCGTCACTGTACATCAGCGCCGTCGATTGGCGTCTAGTAGGAGCAGTACCAGTGGTGGAATGGCCGGTGAGGCAAAGGAGCCGCGAAGGGGAACATACTCCTACTTTTCTCGAGGTGCACATGAAAAGTCTCATGATCCAGATGACTACCTCCTTATGCACCAGAAGAAGCAACGGCTGGCCGAGTACGATGTACTATTAAGAAAGTTTCGGTACGGTGATGCACTCGATGCTGTGCTGGCGAAGAGACAGCCTCAGGCGGTAAGAGACATGGATTTTAATATGCAATTTCACGCCGTTCTATTTCCTGAACTCATTTTGACATGTTTCGTCACATATTTAACGTTTCAGGTGATTGCAGTCATTGAGGAATTGGGCAAACGACGTGGACTAATAATTGCACTATCAAATCGTGATGAGGAATCTCTTGATGCGATCATGTCATTCACAATACGTTTCGTCGATGATCCACAGTACACGCCATACCTCCTTGGAGTAGCACATATCTTGTGTGACGTATACGGATCGTTGAGTGGCCAATCAGCCGTCGTGGATGAACTATTTGCCAAGTTAAGAGAGAAGGTGGCGAATGAATGTACTGTCCAAAAGATGCTACTCCGGTTGCTAGGACAGATTGATTATGTTATGACCACTGCAGAGATACTCGCCAGTGAAGAGCAGGATCGCAAATAATAGAGTTGAGATAAAAAATAACATTGTTGTATTGTTCATTCTATTCTCTTCTCCATGATACTTTTTCCACATTTTCAGCTACACACCTATGCATGCACTGCAGCTGATTGGAAATTGATGATCCTGCCAAACTTCTTAATATCCAAAGATGCTCCACCGACCAATGCACCATCAATATCTGGCATGCTCATCAATGAATCGACGCTATCGGGTGTCACACTGCCACCATACAGAATCCTAATTGCATCCGCGGCCTCTTGATCGTACATACCGGCAATAATCGAACGGCATTCGGCGTGTACACTTTGAGCAATTTCGGGTGTGGCGACCTTACCGGTTCCTTTTATACAGAATATGTGAAGTGGACAAATGAGTGAGAAGAACATCCCATGGCATGGACCATCGTCTTCCTACCATAGCAAAAAGAAAATTGCAATTAGTTACGTACCAATGGCCCAAACTGGTTCATATGCAATAGCAACCCTATTCAAATCCTCTTTCTTAATCCCCTTAAGTCCCTTCTTTAATTGGACGGCGCATACACTTCCAGCCAATTCTTGCTCAAACTCGGCCAAGCTTTCACCGATGCATAACATGACATTCATGCCCTCGCTAATAATTTTAAGACATTGTGCATTAATGTAATCATCGGTCTCACCGAATATTTCACGACGTTCGGAATGTCCAGCCAATACCCAATCCACGCCAATACTTTTTACCATAGATGTGGATATCCCACCAGTGTACGCGCCGTTATTCTGAGGACATACGCCTTCGGCACCGACACTGAGCTTGTTGTCTACCGCGGCCATGGCCGACTCAATGAAGACATAAGGCACGAACAACGCAACATCGACATTCGGACTGCTGTCGGTAATGGATGAGGCAATGCCAGTAGCAAGTGCGAGTGCCTCCTCCTTGGTTTGGGGGTTTAATTTCCAATTCCCCGAAATGAGTGGCTTCCTTGCTGCTGCTGATAGAGTAGTAGAGTGATGGCGATTGTTGCTGGTAGGAGCAAAGGCTGTGGCAGAGCATACGAGGAGGGAGGCGAGAGGTAGCTTCATCGTGGCCACGAAAAGTGGCTCTCCCGTAACGGATTTCTTTTGGCGGGAGAGAGAGGCCCGTAATACCATTTTTAATGCATTAGGTTGTATCTAAATCTATTGACCCCTTCCTATAACACATTGCATGTTTTTTGTTTCACTCTTTTACTCCGCAGTTAGTTTTCTTAGATAGATGTATATTAACAGTAGAAGACCCATAATGCTAATTGATATCAATTGACGATGTTTATTTGACATTGCAAATTTGTTTGTCATCATTGTATTCATATCCATTTTATGTTGTGCAACGGTTGTTGTTGACATCGACCCCTTTTTACTACTCCTATGCAAGTAGGAGCGAAAAACTTTCAGTAATGACTTGCGTGCATCATATCGATTCCCTGTATTCATTACCACCCATGGATTTTCCTTCGTTTCTGTATTCAATGCAAAGTTGGCAAATTGCTGCAAGTTGCGTTCGTAATTGTTAAATGCAATAAAGTCAGTTGGGTCAATGTGTCCAGCAATTGAATCAAGACCTGCATATAATGACACTGTCTTCTCGTCATCTCCTCGACCCCTTACTGAGCTAGGAGTACAAGCTCGTAACCATGATTTTAGGTCTCGTGCCATGTGCTTCTGGGCCAATCGTTTACCAAGAGTGCTTGCTATACTATCCCTATTAGTAACGAAAAGTAATTTCAAAAAGAGTATATCATTCTCTTGACAACGATGATCAAAGGCAATGAATTCATCATAGTACCGAGCCTTTTCTGATGACAACATAGTGTTAAAACCACCATATACAAAATCTCCAGCTGGTCCTCTATCCCAAACAATTGCTATTGGCTTTGTTTCAAGTTCGTTATCATGATCCGTGGTGTCTTTTGGAGTGAGCTCAACAGTTAAGTTGGTCAAACCTCCTTCTCCTCCTGGTACTTCGAATCGATCCATCCAATCCATTTTTTGTTGCTCTGCCGTCGGTGGGCGGTTATATTGGCGCATTAAAACATCGTAACCTGCCTGCTCTAACACCTGCTGGACTAAACCACCTGTAGAGGACTTGCCAGAGCAATCGAGTCCTTCAAAGTATAGTATGAAACCTTTGGGTCTACTCTTCTTATCCATGCGACTGATATCCTTGGCTATACTTGTTACTACCTTCTGCAACTCATTAAACTCCTTCTTATTCTGCTTCCGTTTCCTACTCCTCTTCCCTGCATCTAGGAATTTCTTAAGGGAAGGTAAGTCCATCGGTATACTCATTTCATTATGTCTCCTAGCAGTACGCGGAAGCATCCGACATCCTGCCTCGTAAGTCTGGAGCTGCTTGTCGAACATGTCCTTCATTTCGGCAAAGTGATGTGGACTGAAGAAAGCACCTTGGTAGCAGTAACCTAATGCCATATTATCCCCGACGATGATTAGTATTGTATAAAAAATCAAACATATAGAATAAATAATTGAAACTAAACCCTACCTTCGAGAACATCCGGTCCTCGCCAATTCTTATCAAATGTTGCCGTTGCTGTGGCATTTAATGAATTGGACCACTTCGTATGTCGTCGGTCGAATGACACATCTGTTTCAATAACTATATAGAATGGCATCACATCAAGGATACTAGGACCGTAAGGAGTTACGTGCAAGAGAATCGTGGTGTACGACGACTTGTCATCACCAGTCAAGTTGTGAATACGCTTCTGATAGACAGCATATCCACCACAACCTGCACCAACTTGTTGAAATCCTTCCGTCAATAATGTCTCGTACTGCTTTATTGCTGTCGTACCATCGAACGTCGTCTGGACCTTTCCTAACTCTCTCGCAACACCTCGAGCAATGATACATAAATCAGCAGTCTGATCTATCTCATCTTTCTCACGACAGTCATCACTTGTTAAGTTAAGCTCCGTTATTTTCTGTGTAGGCAGCCATCTATTCTGCGAGGATGTGAAGAATTGTCGTGTTAGTGTCCGCCCGGTGCAGCTTCCCGTAAACGATGCGATATACGGCAATATGGCACGGAGTAGTCCAAGACAAACACACAATGCAATTGGGTGATACAAATCACCAAGTAAGTCTTTTACAACTAGGTATTGCTGTATAGGCAACACAATATTGCGTGTCAATGTGTCCATTCCTGACCGTGCCATGATACGCGATACTCTATTCCCGACAAATGCCATCGCTTCTTCAATCCCCACCTCCATACGACAAGTAGGCGATGCCTCGAACCATCGCCAAGAACCAGTGAGTAGACGCACAGTACGCGTGAATGGTTGGACGGTATTGAGAAATAATTTGACTGTCCCACCTTGACCTAGATGTTTGATATATTTACCCATCTTTATTGTAGTCTTCATGCGTGTTGGGTCAAGGATAAGAATTTTGTTCATGATTGACATGTCCTGGGAGTAGACATATAGACCAGCAAGACGGACGAGTAGACGAGAGCTTTTCCACCAATGTCGAAATTCCTTTTTGTATGCAGGGAAGAAAAAGTGACGATAAGAAGTACGAAAGTACATGATGTGCTCTCCTATGATAGATACATTGTACCGCCACAAACAAAACAAGAACTAATTCAACTCACATTCATCCACCGGAGGTAAAAGGACCTATGACGTGCCATTCTCCGATAGGGTGCATATGCCGGTAACGATTTGATTGGCGATGCCTCACGTCTTGGGATGTATGATCGATCATCATATGCGTCTATGCCTCCGTCCTTGATGAGTGGTGCTAAACCCACCAACGGATGGACGAATTGTCTCTCCGTACCACTATTACCATTTTCGACGATGTTGTTGTAGTCTAATCCTACAACAGCACTGCTCAATGTCGTCGTTGTTCCGCCGGGAAGAAGCGGAGTGAATTCACCAATTCGCTGCAAGGTGTTATCATTGCGGTGGGACACCATCGTCTACGTTCCAAAAAAATATGGCTATTTGACACCTATCTCCCCCATGAGGAGGTGAGAGGTGATGTGCGATCGTGCGATCAAAAAAAAACATGTTGCATGCAAATCAAAACCAAAATACTATATTTATGTTATACATACCATTTAAGACACTTATTTAGTATATTTATGTCTACATACCTCTTTTAGACATTTATAGTATTTACGATTTGTTTTGGCGAAGGGAGCAAAAAAAGAAAAAAGGGTCGTGAGGTTCGACGGTGAATGGGGGGGCAACGATGGTGAACCGTCCACCCGCCTCATTCATCTATGGACTGCCGCCATTCAGAGCTGCCACCGTGCCGCGACGCAATCTACTTCGTCGGCGGACTCGGCGGACTCGTTCAGTGGCGGCGCAGCGGTCGATAAAACTCCACACACCACAAGGCAACCATGGTGAACTGTCCACCGGCCTCATTCATCAATGAACGGCCGCCATTCAGAGCGGCCACTGCGCCGCGCCGCAACCTACCTCGTCGGCAGACTCAGCGGACTCGTTTGGTGGCGGCGCGGCAGTCGTGGGCGGCTCGGGGGCCGAGTAGCGGTCGCTTTGCTGTCGCCGGCACATGTTTTTGCACTGTATGGGGTCGAATATTGGAAGTACCCCGTCAATCAACCGGATGAGTGTTTTAGAGGCTCCGTCGAGCCTCATATGCATCGGAAATGATTGGGAATCGGCGTCAACGAGCGGAGAGGCGGTGACCTAGGCAGTTACCTACGTTTACAAAACACTGTTGTGAAAAATTATGAGCTTGTTTTAAACTACAAAAATGTGTTGTGAAGAGTGCACGAACAAAGGTCCACGTACAAAGATTCGCGAAGGTCCACGAACAAGGATTCTCGCG
>Ga0247843_1003009_pt1 | contig 28766 bp, 31 predicted proteins | sample LaCruzMarch2017__FD_192420 | JGI IMG/M metagenome (GOLD analysis project Ga0247843, IMG submission 192420) | Freshwater microbial communities from meromictic Lake La Cruz, Castile-La Mancha, Spain - LaCruzMarch2017_8m | ecosystem: Environmental > Aquatic > Freshwater > Lake | place: Spain... | reverse complement strand
TCGCAATTGGCTTTCCAGCCTGCATTACCTTTTCAAGTAGTGGGACAAGATCCTTAATGTTTGCAATCTTTGAGTTAGCGATCAAGATATATGGATCTTCTAGAACAGCTTCCATGCGATCTGTATCTGTTACAAAGTATGGAGAGATGTAACCCTTATCAAAGCGCATACCTTCAGTGAGCTCGAGCTCGAGACCAAATGTATTTGACTCTTCAACGGTGATAACGCCTTCCTTGCCGACCTTATCCATCGCTTCTGCGATCATCTCGCCGATTGTTGTATCGGCTGCAGAGATAGATGCTGTTGCTGCGATCTGCTCTTTTGTCTCAACATTCTTTGCCATCGCAGCAAGTTCTGCCACGATCGCTTCGACCGCCTTTTCAATTCCGCGCTTAAGAGCCATTGGGTTTGATCCAGCAGCTACGTTACGTAGACCTTCGCGCACAAGTGCCTGTGCCAAAACTGTTGCTGTTGTTGTTCCATCGCCTGCGACATCATCTGTCTTCTTGGCAACTTCCTTAACGAGCTCTGCGCCAATCTTTTCCCATGGATCATCTAGTTCGATCTCTTTGGCAATTGATACGCCGTCGTTAGTAATTGTTGGGGCGCCCCACTTCTTCTCGAGGACAACGTTACGTCCGCGAGGTCCGAGGGTTACCTTGACTGCATCCGCTAGTACGTTCATACCGCGCTCTAATCCGCGACGGGCTTCTTCGTTAAAGGCAATCTGCTTTGCCATGGGGTTTGCTCCTTCGTGCCTGATGGTTCATGTGAGGCCGACTTATCACTCTCGACCCTTGAGTGCTAACGCCAAATCTACGGCCCTTTATTCCATGGCGCAAAACGAGGGGCTGTTGAAGGTATTTAGCGAGCGCTAGCGGGTGGTACGTGCAGATGTGCGGGCATCGCGCAGGCGGCGAAGGCGCTTCACGAGCATAGGAGAGGCCTCGAGGGCATCCTGGCGGTCAATCAGATCATTGAGAATTTGATAGTAACGAGGAGCGCTCAGGTCAAATAGCTCTTTAATCGCACTCTCTTTAGCGCCAGCAAAGCGCCACCAACTGCGTTCGAAATCAAGAATTCGGAATTCGAGGTCGCTCAGTGTCGCGCTGGTATTAACGCCCTGCGCATTCTGGTTGCTTTCAAGTGCTGACATATGGGCGATCGTAATAGATGGTCAGGTGAAATTGTGGGATTTACAGGGTTGCCAAAATTGCATCTATATCGGCCATCGTGGTCCATGGGTTAACGATTGCAAAACGAAGAATTGTCTGGCCCTGATGTGATGACGGTGTTACAAAACCAATCTGGTCTTCGAGTAGTTGATCACTCCACTTTTGGTACTCATCTCTGCTCCACCCGTTTCGAGTAAATGCAACGATAGAAAGATCTGGTTGGCGCAATAATTCAAGGCGTGGATGTGCACGTATCAAATCAGCCGCATTCTTTGCAACAGTGAGAGATTCTTCAACGGCATCGCGATATGCATCGGTACCAGCTGCTGCAAGTGAGAACCAGAATGGGAGGCCGCGTGTGCGACGAGTTAATTGAATTGCGTAATCCGAAGGACTCCATGAACCATCGTGTAAGGATTCAAGATAAGTCGCATGTTGTGTATGTGTAGTGCGTGCAATTTCAGGATTGCGATAGACAAGTGCGCACGCGTCATACGGTGCAAAGAGCCACTTATGTGGGTCGACAATAAATGAATCGCAAAGCTCGACACCGTTAAAGAGTGGTCGCACAGATGGAGCGCATAAGCCAGCAAGCCCGTATGCACCATCAACATGAAACCAAATATTTCGATCACGGGCAGCCTTGCCAGCTCCTACGAGATCATCAATCACGCCAAGGTTTGTTGTTCCAGATGTTGCAACCACTGCGCAGATTCGACCGACATTTGTGCTGTGATAGCGATCGATTGCAGCGGCAATATCTTCACCATGAATACGCAGATCCTCACGCGGTTCGATCTTTACCAGCTCAACATCCATGATTTTGGCTGCTGTGGCAATCGAGGAATGTGCCTCGGCGCTGCAGGCAATAGCCCACCTTGTTACTTCAGGAAACTTTGCTCGTGCATCTTCGCGCGCTGTCACAAGTGCAGAGAGATTCCCAATTGTTCCGCCCTGCACAAATACTCCGCCGGCACTTTCTGGAAGACCTGCTAAATCAGATAACCAACGGAGCGCTTGGTTTTCGGCAAAGACCGCGCCCGCTCCTTCTTGCCATGAACCACCGTAGAGTGCACTGGCACCAACTACGAGATCAAAGAGGCTGGCATATTCACTTGGCGCTGAAGGAATGTATGCCAGATAACGTGGATGATCTGTTGAGATACAGGCTTGTGCTAAGACTTCGGTAAATACGCCGAGTGCTGCTCGTCCGCCGAGTCCACGTTCGGTAATTGTGTTACCTACCTCAGCAAAGAGATCTGCGGCAGAGCGTGGACCATCAAGTGGGGGATCTGATTTAAGTCGTTCGAGGCTATACGCCAAAATCTCGTTTGCAAGTGCTTCAATCTCGGGAGTGAACTTATGCACTGTTACGCGCTCGTTTTACAATATTTCGTAGCATTGTTGGAAATACAAAGAGGTGCATCGGCGCAACAGCGTGCCAATAGAGCTGTCCGCCCAGTCCACGTGGATAAAACGTTGCCTCCTGAACAACAAGGGTCTTTCCATTCTCTTCGTTAACGGTAAATTCAAGCCACGCCTTTCCAGGCAAAACCATTTCTGCATATAGTTTTAACCTGCGACCAGGTTCCAGCTCTTCTACTCGCCAAAAATCTAAACTTTCGCCAATACGTAAGAAATCTGGATCGCGACGCCCGCGACGCAATCCCACCCCGCCTACTGCGCGATCAATAAGCCCACGAGCCCACCATAAGAAGTCTGAACCGAACCAACCGTGTTCACCACCGATACTCTCAATCTGTCGCCAGATTTTATCTGCCGAAACATCTGTCGTTACTTCCCGGCGATCACGTAAAACTGCTTCTCCGGCCCAGTCGGGGTCACCTTGGGCTTTTTGCCACGGCGCCGTTGGGGTGGTTGCATCTGACCAACGAGTTTCAACGCTGTGAGCGCTTATCTTCGAAAGCGCAAGCGTCATTGCAGTCGATACATCAGTTAATCCTTCAGCAGGAAGTGCAATAGTTGCATTGATACTTTTTGCTGGATCTGCAACGACTTCACTAATGAGTGAGCCAACTAGTGGGCGAGCAAGAGCTGTCGGCACTGGGGTAACTAGCCCAATCCATAGACTAGAAAGGTTCGGGGTGAGAACCGGAACTTTGACTATAATCCGTTTTTTTAGCCCCGATAACTTCGCAAATTTCTGCATCATGTCGGCATACGACAAAATTTCCGGACCACCAATATCGAAAACTTTACCTACGGGTGTTTCAAGTAACGCAGCACCCTTTAAATAATGTAAAACATCACGAATTGCAATTGGATGCGTGCGATTCATAACCCATTTAGGAGTTGTCATAATCGGTAAGCGATGTGTGAGATGGCGCAACATTTCAAAGCTAGCTGAACCTGAACCAATAATAATTCCGGCGCGTAACTCCATCACTGGCACTGAAGTGCTTGCCAACTCTGCTCCCGTGCGAGCGCGTGAGGCTAAGTGCTTACTAATATTTTTATCATTAGCAATTCCACCTAAATAAACAATTTGCGAAACACCAGCAGCCTCTGCTGCCTCTGCAAAGTCGCGCGCCATCTTCGCCTCAATCTCATCAAAGTTTGGGCCAAGGTTTATTGAGTGTAAAAGGTAATAGGCGGTATGAACACCGACAAGCGCATTATCAAGGTCCGCTCGATTCTCAGCGCTACCTTCACTTATTTCTACCAAAGATGCCCATGGCTGTCCCTGAATTTTGTGCCAATCACGTACCAAAATTCGTACATCTAAATTCTCCTCAATCAGTGTTTTGACTAATCGCCCACCGACATAACCAGATGCGCCTGTGACGAGGTAGAGGCGCTTTTGAGTCTTCGAATCCATAGCCCAGAGCCTAGACTGAGCACATGGCAACTTCCACACGACCTCGCGTCGTCATTCTCGGTGCAGGCTTCGGCGGCCTTGCGACAGCGCGCGCCCTGGCAGGTAAGGCCGATGTCACAGTTGTCGATCGTCACAATTATCAGACCTTCTTACCGCTTCTCTATCAGGTCTCTACCGCTGGCCTGGCTGCAGACCATGTTGCCCATCCTGTGCGTGGAATCCTCAATAAAAAGGGGATTAAGTTTCGGATGGGATCTCCTCTATCTGTCGATCACAAAAACAAGTCCGTTAAATTAGATTCCAGTGAAAATTTAGAGTTCGATCACTTAGTCGTCGCTCTTGGCTCTGCCACAAATGACTTTGGAATTCCAGGTGTTGCCGAATATGGACTTGGAATGAAGAACGTGCACGAAGCCATTGCAATTCGCGCCGAGATTATGCGCCGTTTTGAAGATCTCTGCCGCTTTGAAGATAACACTCGTCTGAGCATCTCTGTAATTGGCGGCGGACCAACAGGTGTTGAGATGGCTGGTGCGATTGCAGAGCTTGTACGTGGGCCGCTGCGCAATGATCACCAACACGCATCCGAGCACATGGATATCTATCTCATTGAAGCAGGACCACGAATTCTGCCGATGTTTTCAGAGAAACTCTCAGCTCGCGCACAGCGCGATCTTGAAAAAATGGGAGTCATTGTAAAACTCAATACCGCGGTGCAAGAAGTTAAACCTCGCACAATTTTGGTAAAGGGTGCAGATTCAATTCCATCAGAAGTAACAATTTGGGCTGCCGGTGTTAAGGGTGAGCCTGCAGGTGCAACACTTAATCTTCCATTAGATAGAACACGTATTGAAGTTGATCCAACACTCGCTGTCTCTCACTATCCATACGTCTGGGCAATTGGTGACATCGCTGGTGCCAAAGATGCAGATGGCCGCTTCTTGCCACAAGTTGCGCCAGTAGCAATGCAGCAAGGGCGTTTTGTTGCAGATCAAATTCTGCGATTGGCTGCAGGAAAAGCACTGACGCCATTTAAATATCGCGACAAGGGATCGATGGCAACTATTGGCCGACATAAAGCAGTCGTGCAGGTTGGTAACTTTAAAATGGCAGGAATTCCTGCCTGGTATGCCTGGCTCTGGTTGCACTTGTTCTACTTATTGGGTGGAAGTAACAAAATTGGCACGATGGCTGATTGGACGTGGAACTACCTCACCTTCGATCGCGGCAACCGTCACATCATGGATAGCATGTAAATATGGGTAGTTACATCAATCTACGTGGACACCAAGTTTTCTCATATGAGTGGCCACACGGTGGTGAAGCAGTTGTGTTGTTGCACGGAGGCTTAAGCCAAACTTCACATTGGGATTCATATGTACTTCCAGCACTTGAAGAAACCTTCCACGTATTTGGATATGACCGCACCGGACATGGATTTACCGGTGATCGCGCCGGAAGTTTTCACTTTGAATTTCAAACCGATGAAGCGATCGCTTATTTAGAAGATGTAGTCACAGAGCCTGCACACCTTGTCGGCGCAAGCGATGGTGCGATCATCGCGCTGATGGTTGCGGTAAAGCGCCCTGACTTAGTGAAATCAATAGTCTCTATCGCAGGCAATTACCATCACAGTGGTATCTACCCGATGCCAGATTTCGATGGAAATGTAGCCCAAGAAGATCGAGATGAATACGCCGCCACATCCCCTGATGCTCCGCACACTTTGGATGAAAAGATTAAAAAGATGTTTGAAATCTGGAAACACGAACCAGATATCGCTCTAGCTGACATCGCCGGCATCCAGTGTCCTGTACTTGTAATGGCAGGCGATGACGATGTCGTACGTCATGAACACACTATTGATCTCTTTGAACAATTACCTCTTGGTCAATTGGCAATTATCCCAGGCACTTCTCATGGTTCGATCAAGGAGAAGCCTGCACTGATGCAGGCGATGATCAATGATTTCTTAACAGATTTGAGTTACCCAGTAACTCGTATGCCTCACAAGCGAACAAATCCCGTAACTTAGAAGTTTTTGAAGTCGATCTTTCCAGTTTTTACATCATAGATCGCACCGACTACAGATACGCCTTTACGAATCAAAGGATATGCACGGACGCGAGTGATATCAGTCTTGAGTGCAGCTTCTTGATCTTTAGTCACACGAAATTCCAGGCTGCGAGTATCTACTCCAAACTTACTTTCGATGAGTTCGTGGATAATTGACTCTTCGCTCTGCGCCATTCTGCAATCCGTATGTGGCATCACAAGAATGCGATCGACGTTCAGTAAGTATGTGGCGAGAACAAGTGTTCGCAACACATCCTCTGTTACTCGAGCCCCTGCGTTGCGCAAAATCTTGGCATCTCCTGATCGCATGCCGACAACTGAAAGTGGATTAATCCGTGAATCCATACAGGTGACAATTGCTAATCCGCGGGCTGCCGATCCGGTGAGTTCGCTGTACTTAAAGGTTTCGACATACTCGGAGTTTGCGCTGATGAGATCGCCGAATTTAGAAGTATCGAATGTCTCGTTATTCATCTCATCGATCCTCTCGGTTATGAGTGGAGCCCCCCGTCAGGATTGAACTGACGACATTCCGCTTACAAGGCGGATGCTCTACCACTGAGCTAGGGAGGCCTGCTGCGACGGACGCAACGAGGCGCAATTATTGCAGGCGATCCGATAATTAGAAAATCGTGCCGTGTGGACTAGGTTACGTCCATGCGACTAGGCGTACTTGATATGGGTTCGAACACGATCCATCTGCAAGTCGTCGATGCCCACCCTGGAGCCCGCCCAACACCGGCCTCGAGCCAAAAATTTGAACTCCGGCTGACTGAATACTTAGATAGAAACAATCACATCACTGAAGAAGGTTTTGACCTACTCAATCACGCGATAACTGAAGTACTCAAGCATGCCGAAGAGTTCCAATGTGAAGAGATCTTGGCATTTGCTACATCCGCTATTCGTGAAGCAAACAATGGAAATGAAATCATTAAAAAACTTCAAAAGGCACATGAAATTGAGCTGCAGATTCTTTCAGGTGATGAGGAAGCACAACTCACATTTTTAGCGGCACGTCGTTGGCTCGGGTGGTCTTCTGGACGACTTCTTGTCCTAGATATTGGTGGTGGCTCACTTGAGATGTCTGTCGGGAACGATGAATCTGCAAGTAGCACTCTTTCATTACCTATCGGCGCGGGCAGAATGACTCGAGAGTTCTTAACTGGCGATCCATATACAGGTAAGAGCATTAAGGCCCTCACACAGTTTTCTCGAGAGAAAATATCTAAATCTGTCACTGGCGAGCTGCTGGTTCATAACGCAGATCGTATTGTTGCGACCAGTAAGACTTTTAGAACTTTGGCTCGCCTTACAGATCATTGGTATAGCGATAGTCCAAAAACACTTGAACACCGTGCTCTTTTGGCCGCCATTGAAAAGCTTAAAGACTTGAATAACTCACAACGCTCAAGTCTTCCCGGTGTTTCAGCAAGTAGAGCTAGGCAGTTGCTTGCAGGTGCCATCGTTGCTGAGGCAGTGATGAGTCATCTCAAAATCGAAGAGGTAGAGATTTGTCCGTGGGCTCTGCGCGAAGGAATTGTTTTAAAGTGGCTCGATTGGATGGAAAAGTAAGCATTATTCGCTTTTCTCTGACCTTGGTGCCGGAGTCCAATCAACTGCAATGACTTCACCGTTGCGATGATGTAATACAAAAGAATCTCCAGGCTTTAACTCAGCAGAGATGCGTTTGAAGTTCTTCTTTCCAATGAGCTTCTTGACCAACTTAGGCAAGACTGGATTGTGGCTACACATCACTGAGGTTTTATTCTCATTCATCACATGGAGCGCGTAATCAAGTGATTTTTCGCTATCTTTTTCAAATCCTAATTCACTAATTTCAGAGGCGAAGATTGGCGTGATGCCATATTCAGCTGCCATTACCTCAATTGTCTGAATGCAACGGATTGCATCAGAGCTATAAATCTTTTCAATGGCATATGGAGCATAGATGGCAGGCATGCGAGCTGCCTGAATTTGACCGATGTGCTCGAGTGGGCGATCACCATCATCGCCATCCCACAAATCTCGCTTGAGCGCTTTTGCATGGCGTAACAAGATCAGCGGCGTTGAGCCAAAACCAAATTCTTGTGCGATGCGAACAATCTCTCGATCATCACTATTGCTTAACTTTGTGATGGCATCTGTTATTGAAAGCCACTCAATCTGATCAACTTCTTCCGGATTGGGCGTAGCTGCGTTATAAACAGATGCTTGCGCTAGCCAATAGCGAACTTCTTTCGTAATTCCATCAACTTCGTAATCAACGGTACCGACTTCAGGCCCGAAGATTGCCTTAACGCCAGTCTCTTCGAGTACTTCGCGAAATGCCGCTTGAATGTGGCTCTCACCCGGATCAACTTTTCCTTTTGGAAGTGACCAATCGTCATAACGGGGGCGATGAATGATCGCAATACGAATCTCCCCGCCATCGACGGATTGCCAGAGTACTGCGCCTGCGCCATCGAATCGATCGGCTGTAGTCATTAACTGCCTTTCACGTTTTTATTGAGGTGATGTGAATGTGCATCAAGGAACCGTGTGCCATCTTCACCGATTGCTTGGCGCGTCCAACGTTGGCCAGTTAGACGCCAACTCTGAGTCTGATCTGACATACCAATATTTAAAATCTCTTCGAGTTGTGCGACATGGGCGGGGTCAAAGATTCGAACGAGACATTCGACTCTGCGGTCAAGATTTCGATGCATTAAATCCGCTGATCCGATCCAGTACTCAGGATCTCCATCGTTGAGGAAATAAAAGACACGTGAGTGCTCGAGGAAACGCCCTAATACTGAGCGAGCAGTTACATTCTCAGAGAGCCCTTCGACGCCAGCTTGAACTGAGCAGATTCCGCGAACTAAGAGCTCAATCTTTACACCTGCTTGCGATGCTTCGTAGAACTTTGCGACGAATTCTTCATCCAATATTGAGTTTAGTTTGAGGCGAATATGGGCAGTTTTTCCGGCACGAGCATGTGCAATTTCGCGATCAATTTTCTCAAGTAAACCTGAGCGTAGTGTTCTTGGTGCAACTAGCAAACGCGAATATGCAGATTGTGGCGCAAAACCAGAGAGCTGATTGAAGAGTTTCGTGAGATCTTCTGTGAGCACTTCGTCCGAGCTAAGAATTCCAAGATCCTCGTAAATGCGAGCCGTCTTTGGATTGTAATTTCCTGTACCTATGTGGGCATAGCGATGAATACCGCTCTGCTCGTCTCGAACTACGAGCGAGAGTTTGGCATGTGTCTTAAGACCCATAAGTCCATAGACGACGTGTACTCCTGCTGCTTCAAGTTTTCTAGCCCAACGCACATTTGCCTGTTCATCAAAACGTGCTCGGATTTCAATGACAGCCAAAACCTGTTTGCCCGCCTCAGCAGCCTCGATTAACGCTGCAACGATGGGTGAGTCACCAGAAGTTCTATATAGCGTCTGCTTTATTGCTAAAACTTTTGGATCTGCAGCGGCATGGTTGAGAAATTCCACTACCGAGTTAGTAAAGGAGTCGTACGGATGGTGAAGCAAAATCTCGCCTTGGCGCAGCGCGGAGAAGTAAACGTCATGATCCTCTTCATCAATGCCAGCGAGCACTCGAGGAGTCTTGGAAGAGAAAGGTGGGTAGTGAAGCGATGCAATACTCAGATCCGCGATCTTCCCTAAATCTTGCAAATTCACCGGATGTCCGCAGCGGATAACGTTAAGTGGATCGATTTCGAGTTCTTCCATAAGCATCGTCAGTAACTCTTGATTTACACCTTCTTCAACCTCCAGTCGAACCGGTGGGCCAAAGCGGCGTAACAAAAGTTCTTGCTCAAGGCTGGTTAATAGATCTTCTGAATCATCTTCATCGATCTCTAGATCTTGATTTCGGGTAACTCGAAATGTGAGGTGTCCGCCAATATCCATCCCAGGAAAGAGTTGGTCAAGGTTCTGTGCGATCAGTGCTTCGAGTGGAATGAAGCGAGTCGAGTTTTCAGATGTTGGAATCAAACGACTCAGGATTGGTGGAACTTTTACGCGGGCGAAGAATTTCTCCTTGGTATCCGGGTTAACTACACGAACGCCCAAGTTAAGGGATAGACCCGAGATATAAGGGAATGGGTGGGATGGATCGACCGCAAGTGGAGTAAGTACCGGAAAGATACGAGACTTAAATAGATCTTGCAGATGTGACTTCTCATCTGCTTTCAAATCTTTCCAGGTGACTAATTCAATTCCTTCTTGCGCCAGAGCAGGCCGAAGATCCTGATCGAAGATTCGATATTGGTGCGCGACTAAGTCTTTCGTAATACGTGAAATCTCAGCAAGAAGTTCTTGTGGAGCGAAGCCAGCTGAGTTAACCGTCGAAATATTGTTTTCAATCTTGCGCAAAACGGATGCGACTCGAACCATATAAAACTCATCAAGGTTAGAAGAAAAGATCGTAAGAAAGCGAACTCTTTCCAGCAAAGGAAGAGATTTGTCCTCGGCTAGCTCTAATACTCGCTGGTTGAATGCAAGCCAGCTGATCTCACGATCTGTTAAGTTCTGCATCTTGACCACACTACTAGTCTTTAAGACTTGAGTGAACGGCAGGTTACGTAAGAACGCACGAAGAGAGAATTTCATTGTTTTGGCCAAGAAATAGGCGTTGGATACTTACATACTCGACCATCACCAGATGAGCGACCACGAATGCGTCGAATAATCCATGGCAGGACAAAGGTGAAGAACCATTTCGCACCTAGCGCACGTTTCTTAACCCACGGTGTCGGCTGAACAGGTGGCAATGGTGTTCGCCATCCTGGATCAAACTCATATCCAAGTTTTTCCAAAATCGCATCTGCACTTCGGCTGTGTCCTAGCGAATTTAAATGTAGACGGTCAAATGCCAAAAATCTACGATCGCTAAAGAAGCGTTCTTGATTTGCATCTAAAAGTATTGCCCCAACTTCAGCAGCCACTTCACGAACTCCGTTGTTGAAAGCTGCGAATCGCTCTTGCCAAAGTTTTGAACCTCGTCCTGAGTTGCCAGTGTCTTCAAGAACCGTAAAGAGCATGATGGTGGCACCACTCGCTGCCAATGTCCGTACCGCGCTTTGGTATCGCTGCTTAGCTAACACTTGATCAAATCCGGGACGCAGAGCATCATTTGCGCCGGCGTGGAAAGAGATCAAGGTGTCAGGGCCTGTAACAAATGAAAGCGCGATCTCAAGTTGATCTTCAATTACTTGAGGCAATAACTTTCCACGGACGGCCAAATTTGCATAGGTGAAGGTTGCTGATTTTTTGGCTAAGCCATCTGCAACGCGATCAGCCCAGCCGCGATAGTGCCCATCAACCATCTCATCGGTCATTCCCTCGCTATAGGAATCACCACAGACTACAAATCGGTTATAGATCATTTTTTCTACCTATTTTTTGCGACGCTGCTCATCTACCCAGAACATCGCAATGGAGGTTGCAACGCTTGCGTTGAGAGATTCAGTGCTTGCCATGATTGGAATAGAGACTACAAGGTCGCACTTTTCACGCACAAGTCGTGAGAGTCCTTTACCTTCGCTGCCAACAACGATCATCAAATGTTCCTTCGCAACCTTCATCTCGCTCAAGGTCACATCGGCTTCGCCATCAAGACCAACTACAAAACAGCCTAGTTTCTGTGCGTCCTCAATGGTGCGGGCAAGGTTTGTTACCTGTGCAACGCGAAGACGAGCAGCAGCACCGGCTGATGACTTCCAGGCAGCGGCAGTCATTGCAGCGGCACGACGTTCGGTCATAACAACACCGGCTGCGCCAAATGCTGAGGCACTTCGAACAATTGCACCGAGGTTACGAGGATCTGTCACACCATCGAGTGCGATGATCATCATCGGATGATTTGCTTGCTCTGCAATCTCTTGGAAGCTTGAATATTGGTAAGGCTTAATCGCCAGGATAATTCCTTGGCTATTGGCGTTGATGTTTTCAATCTCGGCACGGTGTACTTCGCGGATATTGAGGCCGTGATGTAGCGCTAGCTTGAGAGATTCAGCAACGCGATCATCGACATCGATGCTGCGCGCAACAATGAGCTCTGTCGCAGGAACGTTTTCGCGAAGTGCTTCAAGAACTGCGTTACGACCAGAAACAATCTCGCCCTTTGGCTTTTCACTACGACCACGAGGGGTTGCAGCAGCGCGTGGTGAAGATGTTCCACCGCGCTTTCCATCTTTCTTTTCGGCAGCCTTCTTGCGCTTTGCAGCTGCGTGATAAGGACGATCTTCCGCCTTAGGCGTTGGACCTTTGCCTTCAAGGCGACGCTTATTGTTTCCGCCAGACCCTGATGAAGGACCTTTCTTTGATCCGCGAACTGCGCCACGTGGTTTTGAATTACCGGCCATTTATTTACTCTCACTTCGTGTGATCGACCATCGTGGCCCTTGTGCGCTATCTTCAATAGTAATTCCAAGTGCGATTAAGCCATCGCGAATCGCATCTGCTGCAGCGAAATCTTTACGTACACGCGCCGCCTCACGTTGAGCCAGCGCCAACTTGATTGTTCCATCAAGGGCTGCTGTCAGATCTTCGCCTGCTCCTGCTGTAGCAAAAGCTGGATCAAAAGGATCGCAACCAAGTACTTCGAGCGCTCCGCGAATCTCGTTAGCCGATTGCGCGATACCGCTCTTATCTCCTGCAGTAATCGCAATGTTTCCAAGGCGTAGCGCCTCTGAAATGCCGGCAAGTGCTTGTGGAACAGCTAGATCATCATTCATTGCAGCAGCAAAAGCATCACTAATTACAGGAGTAGGTGTCACGCCCAGTATTTCAACTGAGCGATTTAAGAATGATTCGATGCGACCAAATGCAATTGCTGATTCGGCCAGCGCCTCATGTGAGAACTCAAGCATTGATCGGTAATGAGCACTTCCGAGATACCAACGAAGTTCAATGCCGCGGACGTTCTTAAGGAGCTCTTGTACTTGTAGTGAGTTACCGAGTGATTTACTCATCTTCTCACCGGAAGCTGTTACCCAAGCATTGTGCAACCAACGCTTTGCAAATCCATAACCAGCTGCTTCAGATTGTGCGATCTCGTTCTCGTGATGAGGGAAAATTAGATCAAGTCCACCACCGTGAATATCAAAACTTTCACCTAAGTAGGCATGTGCCATTGCAGAACATTCCAAATGCCATCCTGGACGCCCAGCTCCCCAAGGAGTTGGCCATGATGGATCGCCTGCCTTTGCAGCCTTCCATAACGCAAAGTCGCGCGGATCTTTCTTAAAAGTTTCATCGGCATCGGCGGCAGACTGTAAATCATCAACGTTCTGTCGCGACAAAGTTAGATATGACTTTAATTTACGAACTTCAAGATAAACATCGCCATTACCTGGCGCGTAGGCCGCACCGCGTTCAATCAAAATCTGCATTAGCTCGATCATCTGTGTGACATGGCCTGTTGCACGTGGCTCATAAGTAGGAGGTAGAACATTGAGGGCAGCGTAGGCATCGCTAAATGCACGCTCGTACTTCATCGCAACTGCCCACCATGGCATCTCTTCATGAACGGCCTTATGCAAAATCTTGTCATCAATATCTGTGACGTTACGGATAAAGGTGACGTTGTAACCACTCTTAGTAAGCCAGCGACGCAAAATGTCGAAGTTCACACCAGAGCGAACATGGCCGATATGTGGGGGCGCTTGCACGGTGGCGCCGCAGAGATAAATCCCCACTTCACCAGCCTTGAGCGGAAAAAAGGGAGAAGTGGTTCGCTTCAGGGTGTCATACAACGATAGCGAACTCATGAGCTAAGTCTACCTTGTGAAAAAACTGATTAATTCTTGGTGATTAACGCAGAAGCAATGGCAGCAATGCCTTTACCTTCACCTGTAAGGCCAAGTCCATCGGTTGTTGTTGCAAGAAGTGCAACATCGGCACCACCAAGGGCTGCAGAAAGTGCCGCGATTGCCTCAACGCGTCGTGCGCCAATCTTTGGGCGATTACCAATGATTTGTACTGATACATGTGAGATCAAATATCCGGCGGCGTTAACTAAGCGAGTTGTTTCTTGTAGCAACTGTGCTCCGCTGGCACCTGCATACTCAGGTCGAGATGTTCCAAAGTTGCTTCCGAGATCTCCAAGGTTGGATGCGGCAAAGAGCGCATCACATATTGCATGTGCTGCAACATCTCCATCGGAGTGTCCATCGACGCCAGTTTCATCGGGCCAGAAAAGTCCAGCTAAATGAAGAGGGCGACCATCGGCAAATGCATGTGCATCAACTCCGACACCTGTTGAAAATTCATTACTGTCGCCAAGAAATTGCAGCGCTGTTGCTAAATCTGATGGAGTCGTAATCTTGATGGCGCACTCTTCACCTGCAATGACTTTAACGCGAGCGCCTAGTTGTTCAACTAGAGCAGCATCATCTGTTGCATCAGATCCGCTGGCATGAGCTTTCTTCAAAAGATCGTATGCAAAACCTTGTGGTGTCTGCACGCGACGAAGTGGCGCACGATCTGGGGTCGAAGTTACATAACCTTCAGCATCGATGACCTTGACTGTATCCACCTGTGCCAAACCTGGGATCACAGCAACATCTCCGGATTTCAACGCGGTGATAACGCGGCGAGCTAAATCGCTACTTGCCAGCGCGCGCGCTGCATCATGAACCAATACATATTCCGCACTGTGCGAAACCGCCGCTAAACCGATGCGCACACTTTCACTGCGGGTAGATCCACCAGTAACTACCGTGGCGCGATCTGCTGCGATGGTACGGATTGCATCTTCATAACCAGCCGGTGCTGTAATAACAATCTCATCGACAACTGCGGACAGGGATGAGAGGGCATGTTCAATAAGTGTGCGATCTCCGAGTGAGATGAGCGCTTTGGGAATTGTGGCTCCGAAGCGTTCACCGCTACCTGCTGCAGCAATGATGGCGGCGATCATCGGGACTTCTTTCTCCAGGAGGTAAGCGTTAGGAAGCAAGAACCTCATCAAGAATGGTTGCGGCCTTGATCTCATCTGTGTGCTCAGCAAGTGCGAGCTCTGAAACGAGAATCTGCTTAGCCTTTGCAAGCATGCGCTTTTCGCCAGCTGAAAGTCCACGATCTAGGTCACGACGATAGAGATCGCGAACAACCTCTGCGACCTTAATAACATCACCAGAAGCAAGCTTCTCTAGATTTGCCTTGTAACGACGTGACCAGTTTGTTGGCTCTTCTGTATATGGCTGGCGAAGAACGCTAAATACACGATCTAACCCTGCGCTATCGACAACATCGCGAACACCGACGAGATCTACATTATCTGCAGGTACGCGGACAGTGAGATCGCCTTGTGCAACCTTAAGAACGAGGTAGGTCTTCTCTTCACCCTTAATAACTCGAGTTTCAATTGCCTCGATAAGAGCTGCTCCGTGATGAGGATAAACAACGGTTTCGCCGACCTTAAATGTCATGTGTTGCCCTTCGGTAGAGGGTCGATTCTACCAGCCCTCACCGACAGATAAAACCCGAGTATCAACTGCGAAAATGTGACTAGTTCCATGCGTAAATTCCACTTGACATTTTGCTGAGTTTCGTTTTTCCCAGATCGACATGAGAGAATCTGCACATGCGCCGCAAATCAATTGTTATTACTTCTGCTCTTGCATTCTCACTTTTAATTAGTGGTTGTGGAGCAGGACAGAACGCTGCAACACGACAGATCACTCGCGTTACAGATGGCACTGAGATAACAGTTCGAGAGAACGGCAGCGAGGTTCGCGTAGTTAACTTGACGCTTGTAGATACCGAAGATGGCGCCGCAGTTATTGTTGCAACGATTATAAATCAAGGTTCCGAAGCAGATCAGTTACTAGGATTTTCAGTACAAGGAGTTCAAGCGACTCTCAGCGGCGAGACAGCGCTACTGCCAAATAAGCCACTCTTCTTTGAGGGCGAGCAAGCAAATGCCAAAGCAGTATTTCCAGGTGCAAATCCAAAGCCAGGAACCCACGTCAATGTTTCCATTGGTTTTGCTAAAGCTGGATTTGTAACAGCCGATGTCATCATCCGCGATAAGCGCGATGATTTTAAGAACGTTATCTCTGGTGCAAAGCTAACAACTGCAGATACTGCAACGGTTACTGAGTAATTACTTACTCTCCATCTTGTAGCCAAGTCCACGCACCGTCTGAATAAAGACTGGGTTAGCTGGGTCTGCTTCAATCTTTGCGCGAAGGCGCTTGATGTGAACATCGAGAGTCTTGGTATCTCCGACATAATCACTACCCCATACACGATCGATTAACTGGGTGCGTGTCAGCACTCTGCCGCTATTGCGCATCAGAAATTCCAGTAACTCAAACTCTTTCAGTGGGAATTGGGCGACCGTTCCATTGATCTCTACAACATGGCGTTCGGTATCAAGGCGAACGGCTCCAACAGTGAGCGTGCCAGTCGGGGCCACGTCTTCACCAAGTTCGCCGTTGCGGCGTAGGACTGCACGGATGCGTGCCACGAGTTCGCGAGATGAATATGGCTTAGTTACATAGTCATCAGCGCCGAGCTCAAGGCCAACGACTTTATCAATCTCAGCATCTTTAGCGGTCAACATAATGATCGGTACAGCAGATCGTTGACGTAATTGTTTGCACACTTCTGTACCTGAAAGTCCCGGCAACATGAGATCAAGAAGTACAAGATCGGCACCAACGCGGTCGAATTCTTCGATTGCCTTTGTGCCGGTATCTGCCAACGTAACGTCGAAACCTTCACGGCCAAGGAGATATCCCAACGCCTCAGAGAATGACTCTTCATCTTCTACGACAAGTATTCTGGTCATAACTAACCTTCATTCCTAGTTGGGTTTACAGCTCCATCTTTTACTCGAGGCAGACGCAATGTAAATGTGCTGCCTTGTCCTTCTAAACTCCAGACGCTGATATCGCCGCCATGGTTACTTGCTACGTGCTTCACAATTGATAGACCTAAACCTGTGCCGCCTGTTTCACGTGAGCGCGCAGGATCAACGCGATAGAAGCGTTCAAAAATACGTTCTAGATCCTTCTCCGGAATACCAACACCTTGATCGGTGACGGTAAATTCAACAAGATCATCCTTACAGTTGATTCCGATACCGACTCGAGTAGATGCAGGGCTGTAATTAATCGCGTTTGCAATGAGATTGCTCATTGCCATACGTAACTGACCCTTATCTCCAAGTACATAACAAACCTCATGGTCACCCATAACGATTTCAATCTGCTGTTTTTCTGCAGCCAGGCGAGATTCATCAATTGCTTCACGGGCAATGTTGGCAACGTCGAGTATCTCCGCATTTTTTAATGGGTCTTCATCTTGAAGTCGTGAGAGGTTAATTACTTCTTGAACCAACTCTGAAAGTCGAGTTGCTTCGATTTGCATACGTGAAGCGAATTTCTTAATCGCTGTTGGGTCATCGCTGGCCTCAAGTACCGCTTCAGCCAAGATTGAGAGCGCTCCGATTGGAGTTTTTAGCTCGTGTGAAATATTTGCAACAAAATCTCTACGCATTGAGTCCAGTCGGTGAAATTCAGAATCATCAAAGATAAGGATTGCGACCAAACCTTCATCACCGACAAGCGATACTCGTACAACGAGATCATGCGTACCGTCACCTAATGGGCCGCGAGGAAGTGCGAGAGTTTGTTCTTGGTATTCACCAGAGCGCCTGACAGCACGCACAAGATTAAGAATCGGCTGGGAAGTTATTCTAATTTCGTTAAGAATGCCAAGAGATCGAATGCCATGTGAACTTTCAAGAACAACATCGAAAGGGGTCAGGATGATGTATTCAGCATCGATGACCTCAAGCAGATCCATAACAATCTGGGGTAGTCCAACCTGCGAAGGAGCTTCTTCGCTCTTATTCCGGCGGTTGAACATGTTCCTATAGTAGAGAGGCAGGCAGGGGTTAGAGAATCAGAAGGGGCATTTATCCCTTGATTACTTACTCTTCAGCCATTGTTCAATTTCTATTCATAAACCTCCCCCGTATTGGATCGTTAGGCAAGTAAACTCACGACATGCGCGATGCCTTTCATGAAGAGTTAGATGCCATTCAAGCCACCCTCGTCACGATGGGTGAAATGGTCGCAACGGCAATGTCTCGCTCAAGTGAAGCGCTCCTAAAGGCTGATGTGAAACTAGCCGAGCAAGTGATCTCTGAAGATGAAAAACTAGACACTCTCCACCATGATCTCGAAGCTCGCGCGATTAACTTGATGGCCCGCCAACAACCGGTTGCTCAAGATCTTCGCATCCTGGTGACCTCCCTTCGCATGAGCGCTGACCTTGAGCGTATGGGCGATCTCTGTCACCACATCGCAAAGCTTGCTCGTATGCGTTTCCCAGAAGTTGCAGTGCCATCAGAACTCTTGGTCATCATCGGCAATATGGGTACTACTGCACTAAAAATTATTGAAAAATCTACTCACGTTATTAAGGCTCAGAATCTCCAGGCTGCAATCGAACTTGAAACTGACGATGATGAGATGGATAAATTGCATCGCGCACTCTTTGTCGCACTTCTTGATGATTCTTGGTCACATGGAATCGAAACCGCGATTGATATGACGCTACTTGGTCGTTACTACGAGCGTTGTGCAGACCACGCTGTATCAATTGCGCGTCGCGTCTACTTCCTTGTTAAAGGTGAGTACGCATCAGAGAGCCAAGCAGCGATCTAGTTCTACTTCTTCCCCTGATTTGCAACTGCCTTGATGGCATCTGCTGCAGCAGCTGGATCTAAATACTCACCGCCTCTAGCAGTTGGTGTCAGATCTGCGTTGAGTGCATAGTGCAGCGGAATTCCAGTTGGAATATTTAACCCCGCAATATCTTCATCGCTTATTCCATCAAGGTGCTTAACAAGTGCACGCAGTGAATTTCCATGAGCTGTAACAAGTACGGTCTTACCCGCCTTTAAGTCAGGAACGATTGATTCGTGCCAATAAGGAAGCATGCGTGTGACAACATCTTTCAGGCACTCTGTGCGCGGTAGATCTTTACCTAGCTCGCTATAGCGAGGATCAGCATCTTGTGAGTATTCAGAGCCATCTTCAATAGCAGGAGGTGGCACATCAAATGAGCGGCGCCAGAGCATGAATTGCTCTTCGCCGTACTCGGCCAAAGTCTGCGCCTTATCTTTTCCTTGTAGCGCACCGTAGTGACGCTCATTTAAACGCCATGAACGCTTAACCGGAATCCAGTGGCGATCACAGTTATCTAAAGCCAGTTGAGATGTGGTGATCGCACGACGCAAAAGCGATGTGTGCACTACATCGGGCAATAGGTTGCGATCACGTAGCAGCACTCCGCCGCGCTTCGCCTCTTCTTCACCTGTGGCAGAAAGTCTGACATCAACCCAACCGGTAAAGAGATTCTTGGCATTCCATTCAGATTCGCCGTGGCGCAGGAGGATGAGATTCATGGGTACATCCTAAAGCAATGCGATCAATTGCTTAAATTAAATGCTTAAACGCATCTAGATTTGCAAGAGATTCACCGCGGCTCACACGCCATGCCCACTCGCGCCGGATTGCATTAGAAAATCCCAGTTCAAGGAGTGGATTAAATGAGCTATCGGCATATTGCATCACCGATCCCAATAAGCGATCGAGTTCAACTTCATTGACCGCGCCCAATGGCAGGCGACCAACTAGATAGATATCTCCAAGTTCGTTGGTAGCAAATGCGATGCCATACATTGCAGCATTCTTTGCCATGCACCAAGCATGTACATCGCCGGCATTCTCATCTGGCTTACGAATCACAAAGGCGTTAATACTTAGCGTGTGATCACCGACCACTAACGCACAATGTGTTACTAACTTGGTTTGACCCGGCAGCGTGACTAAAAATGTATGTTCTGAAGGGCGATCGTATTCAAGGTTCTGATCGGCTAAAAATGCAGAGATCACATCAACAGTGTTAAGCGCCATGGTTATCCAATAATTTTGCGGGCAGAGGCACGTGTTGCAATGATGCGATCGTAGATATCAAGTGTTCCGCGGGCTGTTGCATCCCAACCAAAGTGTGAAGCATGTTCGATTGCACCCATTGAAAGCAGTACACGACGCTGTGGTTCTTGAATAAGGCGGGCCAATACAGAAGACCAGGCACGCGGATCATGGCCATCAACTAATACGCCAGAAATACCGTCAGCAACTGCCGTGCGCAGACCACCTACCGCCGTTGCAACAACTGGCGTTCCGCACGCTTGTGCTTCGAGTGCCACAAGACCAAAACTTTCTGAATAACTTGGAACGCAGACAAGATCTGCTGCGCGATACCACTGTGGGATCTGCGCACGTGGAACAGGGTTTTCAAATCGAACAACATCACTGATGTTTAGCCATGAAACTAAATCTTTGAGGCGCTCTACTTCACCAACACCACTGCCAGACGCCCCACCCATAATGACGGTGATCAACTTCGTATGCAGGTGTGGTGAGTGGCTGAGCATCTCTGCAACTGCGCGGATTAAAACTTCAGGACCTTTATGTGGCTGGATGCGTCCTACAAAAGCCAGGATGTGCGCATCCTGTGGCAGACCAACTCCCTCACGTGCTGCCTTGCGACCGCTACCTGCAGTAAATGTATATAGGTCAACGCCTGGACTAACCACGCTGACATTATCTGGACACGCTTCATAGAGAGAAACCAAACTTGCTGCTTCAGCATCTGTATTTGCAATCAACGCATCGGCTGCTGCGACCACTTGAGTCTCACCCTGCACCCGAATCATTGGTTCAGGTCTTTCACCTTCAGCTAGATTCATATTCTTCACACGCGCCATTGTGTGCATTGTGTGCGCTAGCGGAATGCCATATTTCTTTGCAACCGGCATCGCAACTTTTCCAGAGATCCAATAATGTGAATGAAGCACATCGTACTTTTCATCCTCGAGAACTTTTGAAAAAGCCTCTGAGAGATTAGGAATTAACGCCGGTAGATCTTCTTTAGTTGCGTTACAGGCACCGATATTTAAGTGACGAACGCGAACTCCTGGTGAAAGTTCAACGATATCTGGCAGATCAGGATTATGTCTGCGAGTGAAGATATCTACTGATAAGCCCATCGCAGCCATACGTTCTGCAGATTCAACAACGTATATATTCATGCCGCCAGCATCGCCAGCACCTGGTTGATCCAGGGGCGATGTATGCACCATCAAGGTGGCGATGCGCGAATTCATATGTAAAGGGTAGAACGAATTAGAAGGTTGCGCGAATAGTGCCGATAACGCGGGGCCCGCCCATCACCTTTTCAGGCTCAAATGGGCTATCGACGCCGAAAGATTTTAGGCAGGCATGTGTCAGTGTGCGGAATGGACGTAGCCCTCCATCGCTGACTTTAAATACAAAGGTGCGTCCATCAGGAAGCGATGCAATCTCAACAGCTTCTGCACCATCTTTCATAAATAACCCTGGCACAGATTGCATCATCTCTGTCGTTAAGCGACCGACGCCAGCAACCATCAATGGATGTAAGCGATATGCCTCTACAACTCTTTGATGAATTGGATCCGATGAAATTGTGATCGCATGGATTGAACGAGTGAGGCCAGCCATTGTTAAGAGAAATAGCGGTGCACCGCAACCATCTGTGCTCGTCAGCGCAACTGCTTCACCGGCTAATAACTCGAGCTCTGCCTTACAAGCAACCTGTAGTGGATGGGTAGGGTCAAGGTAATTTTCAATCGGCCAATTATTTTTCACACAGGTAAGCAACATCGCAGCATGCTTTCCGCTGCAATTCATCGTGATTCGTGTTGCATCCTTATCGCCCCACGCTTTGCGCTCGGCATCTCCTAGCGGGCGATCAAGTGAGCATTGCAGTGCGCTCTCATCAAGACCAGCCATCGCCAATATTTCACGGACACCATCAAGGTGCATCGCAGCCCCTGAATGACTTGATGCAGCGAGTGCTAACAAACGTGGTTCCAGATCTAACCCATGACGCACCATCGCAGATGCTTGAATTGATTTAATCGTTGAGCGAGGAAATACCAATGCATCCGCATCACCTAATTGGCGATGAATGCTTCCATCAGAATTCAGCGCAAGTAAATATCCGCGGTGCGTTGATTCCACAACTCCATCGCGTACATATTCAGCCAATAGCGCGTCGGTACTCATTCACTCTGTCTTTCAAGTGATGACCAAATATGTGCCTGCAGCTCTTGTCCTTCTGCTGCCATGTCGTATGCAAAGAACAATTCACCAGCAACAAGACCATATAAACGCACACCTGCTGTCACAATCTTGGCAGATGGTGCTGAATACCCTTGATCTAAAACAAGTTGAATCTTTGGACCATCAAATGTTCCAACCCAACCTTCTGCAATCCCAGTTGAGTGTGTAATAACAACTTCTAAAACGTTATTCGGCTTTACCCGCCAGAAACCAGCCTCTGATGCACCTGGGCGAAGAATGTCCCCCTTGTCATCAATGATCCAAGAACGTGAGTAGTAATTCATAAAGGGGCGACCGTCGTGGTTAAAGACCACTTCATGCGCGTACTCAAAGGTCTCAATGTTTGGATATTCACCGCGACCTTTACCGCGCCATGTTCCGACCATCCACGCTAGTGGATTGAGATCAGGGTGTAACCCTTCAGGAATTGTGAAGACCATTAAAGTCTGCCTCTCTTATATGTACGAGGATTCTGTGTCTGCGACTTTCGGTAAGAACGAAAGCCAAGAAAGAAGAGAAGCACTGAAGTCAGGGCTGCGACTACACCAACTGCGCCCATCGTCACCGTCTCCATGGGTTAAGAGTAAGCGATCTTAAGCGGGAACAATGACTTGTTGCGCAGCGCTAACGCCGCCAACAGTAAGAACTGCCTCAACCGGCGTTGTTCGCTTGATTACAGCCAACGCAATCGGCCCAAGTTCGTGGTGACGGGCAACTGTTCCGAGAAATCCAACGACGACGCCATCATTTTCAACTGGTGTCCCGGTCGCTGGCATAACAACAGCGCTGCCATCAAGGTGCAACATCACAAGGCGACGTGGTGGATTTCCAAGGTTAAACACCTTTGCCACAGTCTCTTGTCCGCGATAGCAGCCTTTATTCATATGGACTGCTCCGCCTAAGACACCAAGCTCGTTAGGAATAGATTTATGATCTGTATCAAAACCGATACGTGGTCGCCCAGCTGCAACGCGAAGCGCATCAAGTGCCCACATGCCTACCTGCATTGCATGTGCGTCAAATGCTTTCTTCATCTCATTAAGTTCACTACGTGGAACTAGTGCGTACGGTCCACCTAAATCTGTCGGTGCACCAGGTGCACGCAATACAACAAAATCAGCACTGGCATCGCGAACTTCAACTTGGCGAGTAAAGATCATCTTCGTTAAGTAACCAAGCAAACCTTCACAATAATCAGGAGCCACAACGGCCCACGAAGTGCTGCCATCATCGACTAACAAGAACTGATATTCAACATGTCCGCGTGGATCTAAGACCATCACATCAACCCACACACCAGGTGTGAGTTCAGAGAGATGTTGTGTTGTGACATCGTGCAACCACGTCAGGCGATCAACACCCGAAATTGAAATTACTTTTAGGTGTGAAAGATCAGCCCATGCGGTTCCGGCTTCGAGAGCCTTCTCTTCTTTAAAGGGTTCGCCGAAATGCCAGATAGCCCCTTGATCAGGGCCCTCTTCAACAAATACAGCGGTCATACCTGCAAGTGTAGAACTACTTATCTACACATGCAGCGCAGGTGCCATAAATCGCGAAGTGCGTGACATCTGTCTTAAATCCATAATCATCTGAGAGGTTCTGCACAAAGTTGGCGGCAACATCGATCGGTGCATCCCCAACAGATCCGCACTTTCCGCAGACCAGGTGCAGGTGTGTTAGCTCTTCGGCTGCGTGATAGGTCGCACCGCCATGACCAAGGTGTGTGTGCTGCACAAGGCCAACGTTTTCAAGTGTTTCAAGGTTGCGGTAAACAGTCGAGAGATTAATTCCAGGATGTGTCAGACGAACTTTTTCGGCAACTTCTTCAGGAGTTGCATGTCCAAGTTCGCGAACAGCAGCAAGTACTAACTCGCGCTGCGGAGTAAGGCGAAGTCCCTTATCGCGTAATTCGTGTTGATCTGCCATGGGTTAATCCTACTTAACTTTCTCTAGTTAGAGCGAAGACGAGCCAGAAGAAGATAAACCTGGCAGCCAAGACAGAAATCAAAGGCGGCATTGAGAAAAGCTGCAGCTAAAGCCGCAGCAATTGCGACAGTAAAGACCACAGGGGCTCCTGCCGCAGATCCAACTAGCGCAACGAGAGCGAAGCTGAGACCAATCGATTGTGCAAACTTAGGTGGTCGCACATCTTCAGTACGAAGTGGTGATTTCAAACGAGGTTTAATCAATATTCGATAGATAAATGCATACGGTGTGAACTGTGGACCTTTAATCGCACCGATCGCAAAAACAATCGCTTGGAAAGTTGCAACCCATTCAGAACCAGTGACAAGTGCGATAGCAAGTACAACTGTTGTAAGTGCCGCAGAAAAACGTGGGCCACGTGCATCTATCTCAATGTTTTGCATGAATGGAGTCTAAAGAGGCAACTCACTCTTTACTAATTGCGAAAGATTTGCAGAAAGCCAGGCGTTAATGAACGGCAGCAACGGCTGCAAGTACCTGCGTGCGCTTAGGCGTACCCATCGCACGGCCCACTTCAACACCATCACGATTGAGGAAGAGAGTTGTAGGGGTTGAGAGAATATTGAGTTGGCGCACAAGTTCCAGATGCGACTCGGCATCGATATGCACATAGACAACATCAGGCATCGTCTGCACCATCTGCTCGAGCAGGACACGGGTTGCTCGACATGGTGAACAGAAGGCTGATGAGAACTGCACCATCGTGACTCGTTCGCCGAGCGGGCTGCCGATCTGCTCAGGTGTCATGCGAGGGCCGTTGATCGTCTTCTTGCGGCGAAATTCTCCGCGTGTACGTTGAAACCAGATACCAAATGCGGTGGCCGCAGCCAGCACAATGAGGAGTGGTACGAGTGATTTCACAAGAGTATCCTCGCCTACTTAGAGCAAGTTAGCCAATTAAGAGCTAACCACGTGAGGGCGGTGTGAGATGGCAAAGGTATTGCTATTAACAAACTCCACTGGCGCCAGCGCGCAAGTTCTTCCGGCACTCGGACTTTTGCAACACACAATCAAAATTCTTCCGATCGATGCAACTGTATTAATCGATGCACCTGTAATGGATTGCGTCTTTATCGATGCGCGTACAGATCTACCGAATGCAAAGAGTTTTTCAAAGTTGCTTACAACTACTGGTGTCAGCGCACCTGTCATTGCAATTACAACAGAAGGTGGCCTCAGCGCATTTACATCTGAGTGGGGCGTTGACGATGTCATTCTTGATACTGCAGGTCCTGCTGAAATCGAAGCACGTATTCGTATTGCAATCGGTCGTCGCGATGATGCAAATCTTGCGAGTGATCCAACTGCTCACGAGATTCGCCAAGGCGATGTTGTTATTGATGAAAATACTTACACCGCCAAGATCAAGGGTCGCTCACTAGATCTCACATTCAAGGAATTCGAATTGTTAAAGCACTTTGCACAACACCCAGGTCGCGTATTTACTCGCGCGCAACTACTGCAAGAAATCTGGGGCTATGACTACTTCGGTGGTACTCGCACAGTTGATGTACATATCCGTCGCTTGCGTTCTAAATTAGGTCCAGAGTTTGAAGCGATCATCGGAACAGTTCGCAACGTTGGTTATCGCTTTACAATCCAATCCAATGGAAAAGATAGCCCTGTCTCTGAGCGTATCTAATGCGCCATATTTTAAAGTTATCTCGATCGCTCATTGATCCGATTGAACATCTTCCACATCCATATACCTTCATCACCTTTGATCCAGAAAAAGATAGCAAGGCCTGGCTTGATCTCAACAATAGAATTTTTACAGCCCATCCTGATCAAGGTAATTGGGCGATGGCAGATCTAGAAAATCGTATGAGTGAACCCTGGTTTGATCCGGCAGGCTTTTTCTTATGTTTGCACGATGAGAAAATTGTTGGTTTCTGCTGGACCAAGATTCATCAAGATCTCGTAAACGCAGATCCCGTCGGAGAGCTTTACGTTATCGGCGTTGACCCTGAAGAACATAGCAAAGGCATCGGCAAGACAGTCTGCAACGAGGGTTTGATCTACCTACGCAGCAAGGGCATCAAAGAATCAATCTTGTACGTTGATGCCGATAACGAGGCCGGTAAAGGCCTCTACACATCACTCGGCTTTAACTAGCCCCATCGCTTCTTGCAGCCACCGCACATTCGCAAGTGAGTCCTCAATAGAAACAATCTTAGAGAAGTTGTAGTGGGCAACAATATTGCGATCTGCTGTTGCGGCATGCAATCTTTGCTCAAAAGTTTTGAAGTAAGCAAAGCTCTGTCGAACTTCATAATCACATGAGATCTGATAGATATAGGGAACCCAAAGTGATGTGTAATGTCTTTTGCTTATCACCCGACTCCAAAAACTCATTGGAAGAAAATCTGCGATCGAATGACCGCTTACCTGGCCTGCCTTTCTTTGTTGAATTCGTGCTTGGTTGAGTTTGCTCCTGAACTTTTGATCGAGAATGATCAAGGAGATCCATTCGTTTACTTGAGAGCCGCTAACTTTTGTAGTCAAAGATGCCGGAATTGTTACTCTCAGTAGTTTTTCTAAAATGCCCAGTTCGACATAGAGCTCGCTGTATTTGATGAGTTCTTGCTTGACTTCCAAACTGATCATGCACAGAGTTTGGTTTACACACCTGACAAAGAAAAAACCTTATCCACAGATTGTGATTTCGCTCTGGTATTTCTATGAGATACACTTCTCCCAGCACCCCGAGAACGATCACTGGCTAACGCTAAATCGCTCGGGGACTTTTTTATGCCCGCTAGCGTTTAACCAAAAATAAATTAGCCAGCGACAAGATCAGCACAGATACGATCAAAGATCGCGGTGTGCGCATCAACATCGGCTTCTGTCGTAGCCGGTGACATCAACGCCATATTGTGAAATGGCGTCATTAATACTCCATCATTAAGTAAACGCAGGTGAATGTACTGCTCAAGTTCAAAGTCGCCACCATCTGCTGCCTCTTGTCCTGTGCGCGGTGCGTTCGGTGCAAATATGTATTCACCACGTGCACCTAAACGATTGCAATGCCATGGCAGGTCATACTTTTTGATCGCCGTATCAACGCCATCTGACCAACGCGTACCAAGCGCGATCATGTGAGTAAACGCCTCTTTGGTAAGTACCTGACTTAACGTCGCACGCATTGCTGCAAGTGAAAGTGCATTACCCGCTAGCGTCGATCCAATTCCGCCAGTATCAATAATCTCTAGCTGCACCTTTTCTTTAATCGCATCGGCCACAGCATGCGTCATTCCAAATGTTCCAACAGGTACGCCACCAGCAATTGCTTTACCAATCGTGAAGAAATCAGGCTTAAGACCAAGATCTGCTGTCATTCCACCAAAGCCAACTGAGATCGTATGTGTCTCATCGATAATTAACATTGCGCCATGCTTCTTTGCTAAATCTTGCACACCGACCAAATAGCCATCTTCTGGCAGCACAATGCCGATATTGGTCATCGCGGGCTCCATCAAGATCGCCGCAACATCACCGTGCGCAAGCGCTGCCTCCATCGCAGCCAAGTCATTAAATTCAACAACGCGCGTTGTCTGCGCTAAATCAACAGGTGCGCCAATATTTCCCTCGCGCTTAATCGTATTTCCTGAGGCATCAAGAGTTGCAAAGGTTTCATCAACACTTCCGTGATAACACTTATCAATCACAATAACTTTTGATCGCCCAGTAATCATTCGACAGTAACGAATCACATGGCGGTTAGCATCGGTTGCGGTGACAGTAAATTGCCAGAGCGGCAGACCAAAGCGTGCGGCAAGTTCGGCAGAGACGATAGAGGCATCCTCGGTCGGAAGCATCGCGGTAATTCCCTTAGCCGCCTGCGTCGTAATCGCAGCAACGGTGGCATCTGGTGAGTGTCCCGTCATCGAGCCGGTATCGCCTAAACAAAAATCAATGTAGTCATTGCCATCGATATCTTGAAAGTGTGCACCCTTAGCGCTCTTCACAAATACTGCGTGATCGCCTGGCCACTTAGCCATCCATGACATCGGCACACCCTCGTGCATAACTTTCTTTGAGCGCTCGAATTCCTCTGCCGATTTCTTATGGGTATCAAGAAAACGTGCATCTTCGATTGCGCGAAGTTTTTTAAGGTGCTCGCGGTTAATTACAGTAGCCATAGTGACATCATATTAAGGCGGCGCAGAAAATACTTAGCTGGCAGAGAAGATAAAGAGCGCTTCTAAGTAATGTTCGCCACGAATTCCTAGATTTGCCGCATCTGGCGGAGCCGTCTGTGGCTCTACGCAGATCGCATCAGAATCTTCGGTGTAGACAACCCACCACGGCGCATCTGATTCAATATCAATACGCGCTGCGCCATCCCACACAAGTGCTGGAGTGCCGCGAATACCTGTAAATGCGTCATCCCACGGTTGTGGCCCGGGTGCAATCAGCTCTGATGTTGCAATGCCTTCATCGTCGCGCTTGAGCATCTTCTCGGCAGAAAACTCGAGTTCGAGCAATCCACCAC
>Ga0247843_1003007_pt1 | contig 28773 bp, 22 predicted proteins | sample LaCruzMarch2017__FD_192420 | JGI IMG/M metagenome (GOLD analysis project Ga0247843, IMG submission 192420) | Freshwater microbial communities from meromictic Lake La Cruz, Castile-La Mancha, Spain - LaCruzMarch2017_8m | ecosystem: Environmental > Aquatic > Freshwater > Lake | place: Spain... | reverse complement strand
GACTAAAGGAATATGCCACCAGCGGTGAGTCATTGCCCCGGGATCTTGCCGACCTGGTCGCAAATGCCGTGAAGGAATGGGCCGTGTCCAAGGGCGCCACCCATTACTGCCACTGGTTTCAGCCACAGACCGGAGCCACTGCAGAAAAGCACGATTCCTTCTTTTCTTTCGACAGCAAGGGGGGCGCGGTCGAAAGGTTCACGGGCAAGGAACTGATTCAATCCGAGCCTGACGCGTCCAGCTTTCCCTCGGGCGGGCGCCGTTCAACTTTCGAAGCCCGTGGATACACAGTATGGGACGCATCATCACCAATGTTCTTGATGCAAACCGAACAGGGCATGACCCTGTGCATTCCATCCCTGTTTATCTCCTACAGCGGTGAGGCTCTGGATCAGAAAACCCCACTCCTCAAATCGCTGTCGGCACTCAATCGCCGCGCTTGCGAAGCCCTGCACCTGCTTGGGCATGATGACGTAAAATATTGCGTCGCCACCGCCGGCCCCGAGCAAGAATACTTTGTCGTTGATGACTCCCTGGGCGCACTGCGCCCCGATCTCGTCTTGGCTGGACGCACCCTGCTAGGACGCAATCCGCCGCGCGGCCAGCAGCTGGAAGACCATTACTTTGGTTCGATCAAGCCACGCGTCCTGAGCTTCATGATGGAATGCGAACAAGAACTCTACAAACTTGGCGTTCCGTGTAAGACACGCCACAACGAAGTCGCACCAAACCAGTGTGAGATTGCCCCGATCTTTGAATTTGCAAACGTTGCTGCCGATCACAATCAGCTTGTGATGGAGGTTCTGAAATCGGTTGGCAAGCGCCATCACCTGACGGTCTTGTTCCACGAGAAGCCATTTGCTGGCATCAACGGATCGGGAAAACACGTCAACTGGGCGATCGCGGACAGCAATGGCCATAACATGCTCGAACCCGGCGATAACCCATCCGACAATATCCGGTTTCTTTATTTTCTAGCGGCCACAATCAAGGCAATCCATGATCACGGCGCAATGATGCGGATGGCGATTGCATCTGCCGGAAACGACTTCCGTCTGGGTGCGAATGAGGCACCACCGGCCATCATGAGCGTTTTCCTTGGCGAAACCCTGGACGAAGTGCTCAATAAACTGACGGATGGCAGGGGCGGTGCCCTGACGGAGCGTCAGCGTGAAATCAACCTCGACCTGGCCCGCGTGCCAGTGATCTCGCGCGATAACACAGACCGCAACCGGACTTCGCCGTTCGCCTTCACGGGCAACAAGTTTGAATTCCGCGCTGTTGGATCCTCGGCAAGCATCAGCCCGTCCTTGACTTTCCTGAATGCGGCGGCGGCTGATGCACTCGAGGTGATGAATGCAGAACTGCGCCGTCGCGGCGGAGACCGGCCATCCGCCGAGCATATTTTGGCGCTGATTCAGGAAACCGTGAAAGCGACCAAAAAAATCCGTTTTGAGGGCAACGGCTATTCCAATGAGTGGCATCAGGAGGCTGAATCGCGCGGACTGCCCAATCTGCGCACCACACCTGAAGCTCTAAAAGTCCTGAATCAAAAAAGCACGCAGGACATGCTGGAGCGCCTCGGGATTCTCGGCAAGGAAGAGTCTTCTGCCCGCTACAATGTTTTTGTGGAACGCTACAACAAGATCCGCCTGATCGAACTTGAAACGCTGCTGGAAATGGTAAGCACTCAGGTTCTGCCAGCCGTCGAAAGTCAGATTTCACAACAATCTGCGGCCGTAGAAGCCTGCACTAGGATTTTGGCGAAAACACCAAAGGCAGTGGCTTCCCGACTTGAAGGCCTAGTGAACTTGTACGGAAACCTGGTGGAAGAAACCGGCCAACTGCAAGCCCTGTTGGGAACGACTTCCTCGATTCATGATGAGGAAAAATTGGCCGCAAAACTGGCGGGCGACGGGATGGCGATGATGGAAAAGGTCCGGAAGGTATCTGACGAACTTGAACTTCTGGTGGATGATTCGCTTTGGTCACTTCCTAAATACAGGGAACTCCTATACATTCTGTAGGTAATGGCTCGAAAAAAACATTCCAAAAACGGAAACAAGACGTCCAATCCGTCTAAACCGTCCAAGCATCACAAAAAGCCCGCTAAATCTGGCCGAGGCCGCGAGGAAACACCCACGCGGCCCGCTAGATATGTGAATCCTATCCGCGAGGCACCTGCCGCATCAAAAACGAATTTCGACGTTAAAGATGCGATTGAGGCCACCAAAAATAAAATGCAGCAATGGCGCGCCGAGGCCCTGCTTCCGAAGACCCCGCGCCCCGGACTTGACCCCTGGCAGGAACAAGCCTGCAACATCCTGCACGACGGGGGCAGTGTCGTCGTTGACGCGCCAACGTCAGCTGGAAAAACCCGCGTCGTCGAATCGTTCTTCGCCGCTCATATTCATAAACCTGGGTTTCGGGCTGCCTATACAACCCCGGTTAAAAGTCTGTCCAACGATAAAGTTCGCGAACTCCGAGCCCTGTTCGGCGCAGAAAACGTCGGTATCGCGACGGGCGACATCAAAGAAAACCTCAACGCACCCATCGTTGTGGCGACACTCGAATCCTATCGCAATTCTCTGCTTGGAACAGAACCTGACTTGGGACGAACCCTGGTCGTCTTTGACGAATACCATTATCTGCAAGATTCTGGTCGCGGCAGCGCATGGGAAGAAGCCCTTATCCTGACCCCGGCCTCGTGCCAGCTCCTGATGCTTTCGGCTTCGGTGGCAAACGCCGAAGACATTTGCACGTGGCTGACCAATATCAGGGGCCGACCTTGCGAACTCGTTCGGACAACCCATCGGCCTGTGCCGCTCGCAGGTCTGGTTCACTATCAAGACGAGTGGATTCTAGCGGATCAACTTCCTGGCAAGCTGTTTGAAAAACCAGACACTGGCGGGCGCCAAGACCGGGCACCGCAACCAGAAGAAATTGCATTGCTGGCGAAATCGATTCTGGAAAAAGAACTGACCCCTTGCATCATGTATGCGGGACGCCGCATCGCGTGCGAACGCCTGGCCATCTCCGTGGCACGTCAGATGTCGCCGCTCCCCCTTGAGGAGAGCCAAAAAATCGGCGTCGCCTTGCAGCAGATCCACAGTGAAGTCCGGGCCCTGTCTTTCATGGGCCCCGACCTGCGCCGTGCGATTCAAACCTACGGCGTAGCATGGCATCATTCGGGCCTTGCGGCGCCTGTGCGAATGGCGATCGAACAATTACTGAAAAATGGGCTTCTGCGCTTCTGCACTGCTACGATGGGGCTCAGCCTGGGCATCAACTTTTCGGTCCGTTCAACCATGATTTCTGATTATGACCGGCCCGGAGACCAGGGATTTACACCCTATTCACCGTCTGAAGTTTTACAAATGTTGGGCCGTGCAGGTCGCCGCGGCCGTGACGCCATCGGCTACAGCCTGTGGCCGGCACCCGACTATTTTGGCAGGATGGGCGCTACGTCCCGGGAAACCTGCGAATCGAGACTTCGCAAGGATCCGACCACGTTCCTCGGTTTGATTGGGCGCGGTTTCAGCCTGCGCGCGATCGAGGCCTTTTATGAAAAAAGTTTCCTTGCCTTCAGAGACCGGAAGGCCGACTTATCCATTGTGCAATCTGGCGATGTGCAAGATCACCTGGGCGATCACAAACTACCATGCAGGTCTCCAGTCTCTGAAATCGTCAAATTTTGGCGCGAAGAGGACGCTGACCCAAAGGAAAAAAAATCCAAGGATAATGACGCCGCCGCGCTATGCCATGGTTGCAAGCATCGCCGCAAATGCCACACCTACATCGAAGACCGCACGGCATCAAGCAGCTTGGCCCACATGCACGTCCACCTGCATGCCGTCGGTGCATTGGATGAAACCGAAAAGCTGACGGCCTTTGGCTCGGTCGCCAGGTATTTCCCTCAAGCCGGCGGCATGTACATTGCGCGGCGGATAGCAGACGGCGTCCTGCAGAGCGAAAACCTGGGTCGCTTTGCCGAGCTCATGGGAGCTTTCTCATTGGCCCGGTTCAAGGAACCACGAGTCAGTGACAGCTACCGTTTTCCATTCAAAATTCCTGACATCGATTCTGAATTGCGAGAGCTTTATCCGCTGGAGCTTTTTGAAGATCTGTACGACCTGTCCCCGGGACGGCGAGGACGTGGCTCAAGCAATGGCAAATCAAAGGGTGGGGCTCCAAAACGTCGCGAAGAACCCAACTGGGAATCCGCGCCAATAAGGGACATAAACCCGGCTGGTGCTTATATTGTTCATCGCTGGATATCTGGCGTCCGGTGGGACGAACTGGTGAAAGAAATCGCAACCGAAGGATTCGGTGCCGGCGACATCATGAACGTGCTCTTCCGGTCTGCAACTTACATGCAGTCCCTCGGTCAAGCAGGCATCACCGGCGTCTCGCCATTTGCGATTGCGCTGCGCAAGGAACTACTCCGCGAGCCGCTTTCATTGAACCTCTGAACCAATCTCGTCCGCCATCCTGATCAGTACAGCTCTGGAAACAAGTTCCGCTCGATGAGTTCCATAAAAGTATGGATCACCTTGATATGAAGCTCCTGCACCCGGTCCGCGTATGGACCACCTGGCGTGCAGACATCAACATCGGCCAGTGAGCCGATAACGCTGCCAGGATGGCCCGTCAAGGCAATGACCTTCATGCCGCGTTCCCGCGCCGCATCGACCGCGCGTTTGACGTTTTTGCTCGAGCCACTCGTGCTGATGGCAAGAAGAACGTCACCCGGGCGACCGTGGGCCTCGATGTAACGTGAAAAAATAAACTCGTATCCGTAGTCATTGCCAACACAAGAAATATGGCTGGCATCGCTGATGCTAATGGCCCGCACCGCAGGACGGTCCTTACGATATCGTCCTGTCAACTCCTCTGCAAAATGCATGGCATCGCACATGGAGCCGCCATTACCACAGCTATAAAGGCATCCACCCTGACGCAACGACGACACCATCAACTCAGCCGCCTTTGCGACTGCCGACAAGGCCTCATCGTTTCGGCGCAAAGCATCGAGTGCACGCGCCGCCTCGTCCATGGTCACCCGAATGTGCTCAAGCATCACTTGGCACCCGCGTTGCGAGAATTACTCTGGGAATCAGGACGCCCAACGCACTCGTAATGAAAGCCAGCCTCGGCCAAAGACTTAAAGGGATATTGATTACGCAGGTCAAAGACGACTGGTGTGCGCAGCAAACCGCGAATGCGCGACCAAGAAGGGCGCTTATACTCGGGCCACTCCGTCAACAGAACCAGAGCATCGGCACCGTCAAGTGCCTCGTATGCCTCACCGACATAAGATATCTGCGATTCCTTCATGCCGGCCTGCACCCAAGCACGACCGAAGGTTTTACTGGCGACCGGATCGTGGGCAACGACTTCGGCTCCCCAATTGACCAGAGCCGAAAGAATTGTCAACGCAGGAGCCTCACGCACATCGTCCGTTCCAGGCTTGAAGGCGAGCCCCCAAATTGCAATCTTGCGCCCCTTCAGATCGCCACCGAAATGACTGTGGATCTTGCGTGCCACATGCATCTTCTGAAGCTTATTCGTATGGCTCACGGCTTTGAGAACTGTGAGTTCGCAATCATTTTGGCGCGCGGTGCTGAGGAGAGCCTCAACATCTTTTGGAAAGCATGAACCACCGTACCCGGGTCCCGCATAAAGAAACTTTTTGCCAATGCGCGGGTCCGATCCAATCCCGCGACGGACATCATCAATATTTGACCCAACCAATTCGCAAAGGCGGGAAAGCTCGTTCATGAAGCTGATCCGCGTCGCGAGCATCGCGTTTGCAGCATATTTGGTCATTTCACTGGAACGCAGCTCCATCACTTGCAGCCGAGATGGGTCGTCTTGAATGAAGGGGGCATACATTTCATGAAAAATTGCAGCCGACTCATGATCCGTAACACCGGTGACAATGCGGTCCGGCTTCATGAAGTCCTCAATGGCCGTGCCTTCTTTCAAAAACTCAGGATTGGAAGCAACCCGCACCCAAGGCTTCACATTGGCGGAACCATGCGACCCGGCAGGAAAACGCTTCAAAAGCTCCGCGTCGATTGTGGCTGCAACCATGTCGCAAGTGCCAACGGGAACTGTGGACTTCACCACAACCAAAAGCGGCCCATCAACCAATTTACCGATTTCAGTGGCAACGGCCTTGACGTAACGCAGGTCTGAAGAACCGTCTTCACCTTCCGGTGTTCCCACTGCGATGAATACTGCGGAAGAACCAGTGAGGGCTTCCGAAAGCTTGGTCGTAAATTGCAAACGTTCATGGCCGGCATTGCGTTTCAACAATTCATCGAGGCCCGGCTCGTAAATTGGTGGGACATTGTCACGCAGCATCGCAATCTTCGAGGCGTCGGTGTCGACACAAATGACGTCATGCCCAACCTCGGCAAAACAGACGCCAGTAACAAGACCAACGTATCCAGAACCAACCACAGTCAATTTCATTGGACTTCTCCAGAGGTAACGAATCCAGCGATGGTATTCAGGCAACCAGCAAAAAGAAAGCACTTTTCGGCAGTTTTCAGGGACTTGGAGGTTGCCACGGGCGTGCTGGCCCAAGAAGGTTCAGAGGCAGGCTATCCAGACCCGCCCCGTCCGGTGATATCATTTAGAAATCAGAGAGTTCCGGACGATTGAAGCGACAATCAAGGCCACATGAATGCCTGAAGGCGCACCATGACTAACGACGAAACAATCATCGCAACCCCAGGATCGATGAACCTATTCAGTTCGCCCAAGCGCAATAGCGCAAGCCTGACGCGCTTGCACGGCGATGTCTTCAAGCGCCATCCCCTGACCCCGGCTGAATCCACCATCGGGCGGGCAACCGATTGCACGGTCGTCATCCAAGAGCCAAGCGTTTCCCGTAAACACGCAAGAATCCTCATCAGCGGAGAATTGGCGGAAGTCGAAGACCTTGGCAGTTCTAACGGCACTTTCGTAAATGACCAGAAATTATCCGGACCATTGGCCATCAAGCACCGGGACCATGTCCGCTTTGGCAATGTTTTGATGCGCTTCAACGCCTACGAGGATCTCGAAACCATCTGCGAGGACGAAGGTTGGAGCCGCTCGGTTGTTGATGCAGGAACGCAAATTTTCAACAAGCGCTATTTGCTGGACAACCTGGACGCTGAAATCAAGTTCAGCCGCAGCAGCACACGCACCCTTTCCCTCATTTCATTCGATTTGGATTTCTTCAAAAAGGTGAATGACACTTACGGGCACAATGCCGGCGATCATATTTTGCGAGAGACCGCCAATGTCGTTAAAAATGTTGTCCGCAAGGACGACATCTTTGGACGCTTCGGAGGCGAGGAATTCCTGATCATCCTGCCCAACACGCCAGTCAAAAAGGCGACTGAACTCGCCGAGAGAATTCGCGCCGCCGTCGATTCTCATCCATTCATGGTGACCGACGAAAAGGGCCAACAGCTGCAACACCACCAAACCCTGTCCTTGGGCGTTGCGGAACTTGCCGCCAGTCACAACCTGGCCACTGATTTTCTTGAGATCGCTGACCAGAGGCTCTACCAGTCAAAACAAGGTGGACGCAACCGGGTTACCTCTGCCACTTGAGGCAGGAGAATTTATGAAAGAGGGACTAATGAAACAGAATTCAAATTCACGACGCATCATGTTCACCCTCTGTGTCGCATTCATTCCCCTGCTTGGCGCAGGATGCGTTACTGGATCTGCAGCGAAAACCAAGGTCGAAATGCTGCCGACCATCGAACAGGATGAAGACTACGAGAATGCCTTGCGCAAGGCGTCACGCTCTACATCAGTCAGCCGTGATTTTGAAACTAAATACACCATTGAAGCCACCTACCTGTCGCCGGAATTCCGATCAGCATTTGCACGGCGCGCCGAACGCTTTACCAAAAACAAGATGCATTTCCTTGAAGAATCCTCGGGCAAAAGCGCCTTTTTTGTCAGCTTGTTCTCACCAGACTCCAGAGTCGATGACCTCGCCGACCAGGATCATTGGACCATCCAACTGACCTCGGCAGACAAGCCCTTGCGCCCCGCATTCGTTCGTCGCCTTGCGGACAAGGATCGCTGGAAAAATTTCTTTCCAGGGGTCAATCGCTGGTCGGCCGAATACATGGTGGTTTTCGATATCCCGTCACGCTCTACAGACAGTCCGGAGATGGCGGCAGGCAATCAAATGCAGGTTCAATTCACGAATCCGGATGCTGATGTAACAATGACCTGGTAATTCCAGGCAGGAGGACTGCATGTCACGTCTGCGCTATGGCGACTTCATGGTCGAAATTGCGGACCTTGCTACAGATATCCTGGACGACATCCGCCAGCAGACGGCGTACTACCGTGCGAGCGTCTATAAAAGCGAAGCGATCAGCACCATCCAACGCCGCGTTGATAATTTGGCCTTCATAAGCCGGATTCTAAAGGACGACGCCCTCGCCGAATGCGTGAGCGATTATCGCGCCACCGAGAGCCATTCACGCCCTGCCGCCAATCCAGGCAATCATCACGAAGAGGCCGTTCAGTCCGGGGAGTGCCTTGTGACCATGCGGGTCATGCGCCTGCTGTTTGACGCAAGCAAAGTTATCGAAAGCATGCGCGCAGAGGCCCGTGCACACGGCTCCGAAGGAAACGACTCCAACCAAACCCGCAGGATTTCCACGACGATTACGCGTCACCGCCGCGACTTGCTCGCTATGAGCCGGCAGGGTTCGCGATCATGGTCGTTCCTGCAGTCTCTCTGACACATCGACATGATCCATCTAGCTTTCGTTACTGGAATTGCAGCGGCTGCAACGGCCTTGCTGATCCCATCGGGTCGCAACCTTGAATACGAGCATGTGACTTTTGCAGCAGCAATCGTCAGTGTTTGCTGGCCGCTTGTCGCCCTTCACCGTTCCCATCGAATTGGATCCCCGACTCAATGGCTCCTGACCGTTGCTGCGTTATTTAGCGGACTGGCCCTGCCCGGACTTGTGATGTTTGCGTTGAAAATCTGCCCGTGCAGCGAGATTGGTTATGGTCAGTGGTTGATGGTGCAAGCCCTGCCTTCCTGCATTTTCAGTGCCACCGCCGGTCACATGACGATCCTCGCCAGCCGGTATTTCGAAACCAAGGCAGGTATACAAGCACACCAAAAATTAACGAGCCGGTTGGATTGGCGAACCTCACTGCTATGGCTCACTATCGTTGCCGCATTGCTGACGACTCTCGCCGTAATGCTCTGGTTCATGCCGCAAAAGCGCGCGGTGCACATCCTCCTTGGGTTCTTGCACGGCCCGATTTACGACGAACGAATTTGGCTCCATCGCGACATCATCCTGGCGCGGACGGGACATGCTTTTCTTTTTGCAGCCACTGGCCTCGCCGCATGCACATGGAAAAAATCGACGAAACGGTATCCAGATATTGCACGCAGGACAGTGATCGGCAGCCTCGCCAGCGGTTGGGTTATCATCACGATCATGATCTGGGGGTCTCCCGTCACTGGACACGGCAGCCAGTTGTTGCAAGGGCAGTTCTCAGGTCGCATCGAAGGCGCAGGGTTTAAGCTTTTTCACGACATGGATCACCAGGACGCCTCGCGCCTTGCCGAAGAAGCTGAATTTCACATCCGGGATCTAAAAAAAATATTTGGACCAATTGAATATCCAACAATCTACATCTATGCCTATCCCGATGCCCATTCAAAAAAACTATGGTTTGGTGGCGGTGCCACTGATGTCACGGATGTGGTCACGCCGGGGGTTCACATCACGGCTGGTGGAAGACGCCGCGCCAGCCATGAACTTTCTTATGCAAGCCAGGCTCACCAGTTTCCCCTGCCTCACCCAACATTAAGGCACGAACTTGTTCACGCGCTGATGTCGCGTATCGCCTTTCACGGACTGGGATTCCATCCGAACATGGCCATCACAGAGGGCCTCGCCGTGGCCTTTGCTCCAGACGCAAACATTTTTAGTGTGATGTCACTGGACGAATCCGCGGCTGAACTTCTGTCATCCGGGCGAATTAAAAATCCAGAAAGTCTTTTCAGTCCCTGGACGTTCTGGCTGGAATCAGGTCCAAGGGCCTACACCGTAGCCGGGTCACTGATCGGATGGTTGGCAAAGTCCCCGCGCTTTAACGGCATCAAAACCGTGACGGAACTTTATGCTGGAAAAAATTGGAAAGAAGCCACGGGGGCTAATGCAGGGAACCTGATCGCGGAGTGGCAGCAAGAAATCGCACAGAATTCAAGCAATGCAAAAAATGATCTTAGAAAAAAAATCCGGGCGAGCACAATCTTTCGCTCCAGCGGAATCGCACTGAACTCGTGCCCCCACTCCTTTGCCGATCGAATGGCAGCAAATCCCGACGCACATGAACTGGAGCGGATGGGGGAAATTACTGGCGACCCGACCTATCACCTCATGGTCATACGAAGAAAAGCTCACGACACGTTTATTGCGAAAGATCGCACTGCGGCAGCAACCCTGGGAGAAGAAATCATCAATGAAATGGATCACCCCCGTGACGGGGAACCCACCTGGCCGCCGCGAAATGAAGAGGACATTGAAATGAGGATCCTTGCACTTGATCTCATGGCTTTTGGTGAGTCAAAAATTCAAACCAGCCCCGACTTAGCTGACCTTGCTAGTTTTCATGATTCCCACCCATTGCCCATACATTTGGCACGGCAAATTCTGATTCGTGACCGCCTCGGGCAAATTTTGCCACCCGAAGCAGCCGCGCCGTGGCGATGGTATTTGGCAGGCTGGTCGGCCCTTCCAACGGCCCCCGGCGATGGCAAGGAATCCCCCGAGGACGAACCATGGGTCCTTGAATATTTGCGCCTGAAAAATCGACTCCGAAGCCCCTCGCCAAAGGAGGTTTCACTGCAAGTGCCCGTATTTATGAATAAAAAAATAGACGAGGTCTTAACAAAACGGGAGCCCGCCTTTGCCTTTGAATGGTATCGCAGCCTGGCAGAACTTGCTGAGAAGGAAGCCCCCGCCGGCGTGAATCTCGTTGCCCAGGCCCTTTGGCTGAAGGCCGCTGCGACAAACGTGATTGGCCTTGGCAATAATACCGTGCGCGACCAGATGGAACAAAATGCCCGGCGCACGGGCGGCGGCAGCGTGCCATAATAAAGATCTGGCAACATTGAACCAAATGAACCCAAAAAAGCCTTGGGAGACTTCGTGAAAGAAATGCTTAAAAAACTGGTCGCGCAAAATAGCGCCCAGGACAACTCCTACATCGAACTGCGTTACCACAAACGCCAATCCAATTCCTTCATGGCGCAGAGGGGCCGCGTTGATGTTGCGAATCATTCCCTGGTCGAAGGGGTCGGCGTCCGTGCGATGATCGACGGTGCTTGGGGATTTGCTGCAACGGCTCGCGTTGATGAAACCTCAATCCTTCGTGCCATCGAACAGGCGCGGCACAATGCGCTTACCATTGTTGCGGGCCGCGGCAAGAAAGTTGCGCACCTGCAAAAAGGAAAAATGGCAGTGGTGGACTGGACAGGCCCCGGATTCGCAGAATTACTGGCCATGCCCATTGCCGATAAACTTGGCGCCGTGATCAACTTTGAACGGCAACTGGCAAAATCTTCGAAGGCGTTGCATACGGCACGCTGTCGTTACAATGAACTCCTCGAAGAAAAAATCGTTGTCACCAGTGATGGCGCCGCCGCCAGTGCCCGAATCGCCCTGCCTGAATTTTCGATGTCAGCCATCGCTGAAAAAGACGGCGAGCGCGCAACGAGTTCCCGCGGTGCCGGCGTTTCGGGTGGCTGGACTTGCCTTTACAATCATCCAGCGTTGGACAACATGGTCGAGGAGACTGCACGCACTGCGGTTGACTTGTTGTCAGCCAAACACCCAGAGGGTGGCAAAAAAACAGTCATCTTGGCTCCTGCGGTCGTGGGACTCCTTTGCCACGAGGCCATTGGCCACACTGTGGAAGCCGACTTTGTCAAAACGGGCTCCGTCGCCCAAGGCAAAATCGGAACGAGCGTTGCGTCGAAACTGGTTACGATGGCCGACACGGGCTGTGAGACCATTGCAGGTTATGCTGTCGGCAACATCCCGTTTGACGATGAGGGCGTCGAAACAGAGACCACCACCATCATCAAGGACGGTGTACTTGTGTCTTACCTGCACAATCGCGAATCTGCCGCCGAGTTTGGCGACGCACCAACCGGCAACGCGCGCGCCTGGCTCTTCAATGACGAACCCCTGATCCGCATGCGCAATACATTTCTGCAACCGGGAACGTCAAAGCTCACAGACATGATCAGCGAAATCGACGACGGCTATCTGGTAGAAGGCGCTGGCAGCGGACAGGCAGACAGCAACGGCGAATTCATGTTTGGAACTGGGTACGTTTGGCAAATCAAGGACGGCAAAAAAACGGAACTCCTCCGCGAAGCGACTTTATCCGGAATCGCCTTTGATGTTCTTCAAACAGTTGACGCCGTCAGCAGTGAATTCCGTTGGGACCTAGGCACAGGATACTGTGGCAAGGGTCAGCCCGCAAAAGTCGACGCAGGCGGACCATACATTCGCTGCAAAATGAACGTTGGAGGACGCCAAGGATGAAGTCTGATACGAAATTTGGAATGAAATCCGGGAATAAGGCCGGACCAACCAATCAACAAACCGGCGACACCGCAGCGGCCCTGCGCAAGACGGCCGGCGAAATGCAGACTCTTGCCCACGAGATCCTGGAACACGGAATCAAGAAGGGCGCAGACCGCATCAAGGTTGGAACTTCAGGCAGCATCACACGCCGGCTCGTGGTTGAAAACAAGGAGGTTTCCCTGGCCAACAGCCTTGAAGACCAGAAATTCAGCCTTCTCGTTCACAAGGACCAAAAAAAGGGCAGCGCCACCACGAATATCGTCCGTGCTGAATCGATTCGAAAGGGCGTAGAAGACGCCTTGGCGTTGGCCTCCTTTTCCGTCGCCGACCCGGCCCTAAACATGCCAGATTCATCAGTCGCCCCAAAGGCCGTAGCACTTGATTTCATGTTTGATGAACGGACGGCAGACACAACGCTGGCTGAAATTCAGGAACTGATGGGTCAAGCTTTGGCGCGGGCCACCAAAGACAAGCGGGTCGCAATCGACAAATTTGAAATGAGCGTTTCGACCAGTTTTCATGCCCTGTACAATTCACTTGGCGTTGCCCAATCAGAATTGCAGACCATGATCGGCTGGTCGTTTTTCGGAATGGGCGTCGACGGCGATGCCGTCTCTGGTTTTGACTACGACTCGGGCTTTGCCTGGAAGACCGGCGACACGGCCGCACGCCTGATGGAAACGGCCGAAAGTTTCGCTGCGAAAGTCACTGCCAACCTGCATCCCCGCAAGGCAAATTCTTACAAGGGACTCGTCGTATTTAGCCCGCGTGCCGTGGAAGAATTACTGACTGGATTTATGCTTTACCATGCGTCCGGATCTGCCGTGATGGACGGAAAAAGCCGTTGGCAGGATGAAGTCGGAAAGGCTGTGGTAAGTCCCGTGATTACCCTGAGGGACCAGCCCCACAATCCGGCCTTCGCCGGAGTCACAACGTTTGACGGCGACGGAATGCCGACGCGTGATCACGTGCTATTCGACAGCGGTAAATTATGCATGCACCTTCACGACTGCTATTCGGCGAAACGCTGCAAAACGACATCCAATCACATGTCGGGCGGTCCGTTTGGAATGTCCCTGGCACCGGGAGGATCTTTGCTTGCAGATCTGTTGCGCTCCCGTCGAGAAATCCTTCTTGTCGACCGTTTTTCCGGCAACACCGATGCCATCAAGGGCGATTTCAGCGGCGTGGCCAAATCGAGCCGGCTTTACGTCGACGGCAAGGACTCCGGCGCTGTCACGGAGACCATGATTGCTGGAAATTTCTTTGAGTTTGCAAAAAAGATCGAAGCCGCGTCCTTGGAAACCGAAGCCGTCGGCGGTTCATTCACGTCGCCCTGGCTTCTCGTCGATGGGATCTCGGTCACTGGTGGTTGAGTAAAAAAAAAAAAATGTAAGATAAAGAAAAACAGATTAGAGAAACCAAAAGAGGAGCCATCGATGATAAAGCCAAACCTTACGCGTTGCGCCTTCGCCTGCACGTTAGTGACCGGGCTTCTTGCTGCCGGCTGCAAAACGACAGGATCAAATAACAATAGTGTAACCAAGGCCGATAGCGCTCTCTCCAATCAGGACGACATTCCAGTCCTCTCCCTGGAGAAACTCACTCCTGCGATGATAACGAGGATCGTCGCGGTCGCGCGCAAGGATGCCATTGCGATTTTTGGTGGCAGAGCACTTTTCCACTTGCTGATGTTTGATAATTCAGTGGAATCCGGGCCATGCGCGGGTGCAATTGGCGTGCGTGTTGTTTTCGCAAATCCGGACGAACAAGCCAGAGAAAAGCGCCCGTACGCCATGTATACAATCGACCCCTCGCCCGCCAGTCCGACCACATGCACCAATTCAATAAGCGCTGGCCCAAAATGGGAGACCGATGTCGCATCGAGCGTCAACGGAACAGAAAACATGGAAAAATCCTTGGGCGGGTTTGGTGGAGTCAACACTTCATATGGAATCAAGATCTCGATTTCAGAAGCTGTAAAAAAGCTGAAGGCCGTGAATCCCAAGTTTGAAGTTCTGCTTGGAGTATCCGTCATGAATCCGGCAGATCCCCTGATGAAAGCGAATCCTTGGGCCCTGATTTACGGCCAGTCCTGTGGAGAAGGTGGAATTGCCTACGTGAACCTTGCGACCGGGACAGTTTTGGAGGCAGCGCGGCCAATGAAAACTGATTGTCAATAGACTCTAACCACATGGTTTTGTAGGTTCCAAGTGGTCAAGTTCCGAGTCATCAAAAAGCCGTGATCTGGTTAAAAACCTGACCCCTTCTGGATTTTCCAAAGAGAACATTCCGCCTCGACCCGCCACCACATCGATGATCAATTGCGTGTGCTTCCAATAATCAAACTGGGACTCACTCATGAAAAAATCTGCACCACCGATTTCCCCCAAGCGGACATCGGACGAGCCGAGGTAGAATTCCCCCACCGGGTAACACATTGGGGAACTGCCGTCGCAGCAGCCCCCCGATTGATGAAACATCACCGGGCCATGCATCCCCCTCATGCGGTCAATCAGCTCCAGAGCAGCCTGGGTCGCAAGGACTCGCTTGATGGTTCCAACCTGCATTCTAGAAGAACCCCAATTTCTTCGGGCTGTAATTCACCAGCATGTTCTTCACCTGTTGGTAGTGATCCAACATCATCTTGTGGGTCTCTCGACCGATTCCGGACTGCTTGTAACCACCAAATGTCGCGTGCGCAGGATAAGCATGGTAGCAATTGGTCCAGACACGTCCGGCCTGGATTTCGCGCCCAAAGCGATAGGCAGTGCTCACATCGCGAGTCCAGACACCAGCGCCGAGCCCGTACAACGTGTCGTTGGCAATGGCCAAGGCCTCCTCGTCATTTTTGAATGTCGTCACGGATACCACCGGACCAAAAATTTCTTCCTGGAACACGCGCATCTTGTTGTGACCTTTGAACACCGTCGGCTCGACATAGAACCCATCCGCCAACTCACCACTCAATTTCGCCCGATTGCCGCCGGTCAAACACTCCGCACCTTCCTGACGGCCGATATCCATATAACTCATGATTTTTTCAACTTGCTCCATGGAGGCTTGCGCACCAATCATGGTCGAGTCATCCATGGGGTGGCCCTGCTTGACCTTTTTAACCCGTTCAAGCGCACGGTGCATGAAGTCCTCGTAAATCGACTCGTGAATCAAAGCCCGCGACGGACACGTGCAAACTTCGCCCTGATTCAGGGCAAACATGGTGAAGCCTTCCAGTGCCTTGTCAAAAAAATCGTCATCTTTTGCCATCACATCGGCAAAAAAGATGTTCGGTGATTTCCCGCCCAACTCCAAGGTGACGGGAATGAGATTCTGCGATGCATATTGCATGATCAAGCGACCCGTTGTGGTTTCGCCCGTGAACGCGATTTTCGCGATTCGCTTGCTGCTGGCCAACGGTTTTCCGGCTTCCAGGCCAAAACCGTTGACGATATTCAAGACACCAGGGGGAAACAAATCACCAACAAGCTCGGCCCAAAGCAGAATCCCGGCAGGGGTTTGCTCCGCTGGTTTTAAAATAACGCAGTTCCCAGCGGCGAGCGCTGGAGCCAGCTTCCACGCCGCCATGAGGATCGGAAAATTCCATGGAATGATCTGGCCGACGACTCCAAGAGGTTCGTGAAACTGGTACGAAATCGTGTCGTGATCAATCTCACCAATTGAGCCTTCCTGCGCCCTGATACAACCCGCAAAATAGCGAAAATGATCAATCGCCAACGGAAGGTCCGCAGCCATCGTTTCGCGAATCGGCTTCCCATTATCCCACGTCTCCGCCGTGGCGAGCTTTTCCAGATTTTGCTCCATCCGGTCAGCAACCTTTAACAGAATGTTGCTGCGTTCGGTGGTTGATGTCTTGCCCCAGGCTGCCTTCGCCGCATGGGCTGCATCGAGCGCCAACTCGATGTCATGGTGATCCGACCGGGGAATCTCACAGAACACCTTGCCGGTCACTGGCGTCACATTTTCAAAGTATTTTCCCGACTTGGGCGCGATCCATTCGCCACCGATAAAATTCTCATATCTTGATTTAAACTGAAGGACAGACCCTTTTTCGTTGGGATTCGGACGTTTTGTCATGGTGTGTTCCCCCTCCACAAAAATATTTAACGAAACCATTCAAACTAGGTACCTCAACAATAGCCTGAATCATCATTCGGTGAACCGGTATAACCCATGAGGAACTTATTTTATCGCCCAGAACGGGCCGGATTGATTGAATGTTTTCCGTTTACACCCGAGGGTTGAACCTTGGGCTCATTTTATGCAGCCGGACATCCGGAGGTGTTGGATGCGAAACCTTCTCTTGATCATGCTTGGCCTGCTTCCATTCTTGATGGCGGACCGGAACATACCCGATGGATTCTCCGACCCACTGGACCGAAGGGTCTTGGACACAACCACCGTCGTCGGTCTGAGCGAGCACGAGCTGTCCGCAAAGAAGAACGAAGCTGCGGCCATGGTCCGTTGGTTTGAGGCTAAGCTGAGGGTCGTTCAGGGGGATCTGAACCGGCAAATGATCGAATCAAAATTCAATATCGAATATCTGGCTAGGCTTGAGGGGATAACGGGATCGGTTCCAGAAATAAGAGTCGTGGAATTGCGCAAGGAAATCGCCTTGGACAAGGAAGAAGCAAGCCAACTGCGCGGATACTTTGAAATGGCAGAAGCCGACATCGCTGCAGCAAAGGCCAGGCTGCAGTTCCTTCAAGGACATCAGTGATAAATATCCCGTTAACTGCCAGTTAACGGGAGGCAGGAGTTTGTGCCAGACGCAGTTTTGGCGCAGGACAAAAACGAATGATATCCCCAAGGCTCAAAGGGACTTCGCCATGCTGACCATCAAGGGCTAAAAATGCCCGTTCACTACGATTTTCAATCTCAAACGTATCTTTTTCGGGATCAAAAAATCCACTTTTGACGACTGGCTTAACTTTTCCGCCAGAAAAAACCTCGCGGACTCGAAATTGAGTCCTGCTGTCAGTCCAGGGCATCACTTGCCCACCTGCAGCAGATATCGCGGCGGAACTTCCCACCGCTGTGGAAATCCAAATGCCCGACGACTTCTGTTCTTCGATCCCATCATTGATCCGCAGGCAATAGCGTGTGGTCGCGGCAGGACTCAAGTTGCTATACAGGAAATCATTCAGCACCGGCTCCGTTTGCACCACGTTTGATTCCCCAGCACGTCGCACCTGAGCCAAAATCCGGGCCACCCGCAAAGTCTGACAGTGTCTACCCTGTAAGTCGGAAACGAAACGATCCAGTGTGGCTCCATCATAAGCGCAAAGATATCCGACGCTGGAACGGGAAGAACGAACCCCGATCATCAGTGTGTCATCCAAAACCTTGTGACTGGCTGACAGTAAAGTGCCATCGCCACCGACGGTGACCACGGCATCAAATTGTTCGGATTGCGGCCAATCGGTTTCGCGGGTGATCTCGACAAAGCCTATTTGCGCATTAACGAGTCTGGCCCGCAGCCCGTCCAACGTTTGATAGTGCTCGTCATGGGCGCGCTGCAACCTGCCTAGATCCTCGAGGGGCATGCGGCCGGCGGCAACTTGTCGCCTGATGACACTGCCATGCCACTCGAGGTTGGTGGTTTTTCTAACCAACAGAATTTTCATTGCAGGGGTCACCAGCGCTCAGCCGCCTACGTCAACGGGGGCAGCATCACCGGCATCTGCAACTTCCTTGCGGTCGTCAATTTTGATGTAGTCCGGATTTTCCCAAATCCTGCCGCGTTTCTTTAGATCTTCACGCAGGCTTTTTTCCATTGAACTCAGATAGGCAGAACCAAAGGATCCAGATTCTGAGCGGCGTAGTTCATTCTTTTTATCGACCGTCAACTTGGCCATGTCAGCATCGACCTTCTTCTTGAGGCGCAGAACGTAATGCGCCCCCCGACTCTCAACCAGCTGCTGCGCCGTCTGGCCAGCCTGCCTGAGGGATGAAATGGAAGACAATACGCTGTTATCACTGCCTATTTCTGGTATCACCTTTGCCGTTAATGCAAATTCACCAGTGGATTTCCAGGTCAATCCCAGTTCCTTGCGAACGCGCTCCAATTCATCGCCACCTTTGGCGACTGCAACGGCCAGCTTATCGACCTCGGCCTTGACCAATGCCGGACGACCTTCGTCGGCCAACAACTTCCGGGCAATGCCCCCAGATGCTTGGGCCAGCGTCTCATTGCGCGCGGTCTTGATTTCCTCGACCTTGATCACATGAAAGCCAAAGGGTGATTCAACTGGTTCGCTGATCTGGCCTGGCTTCATGGCGAAGGCCGCATCGGCAAATTCCTTGACCATCATTTCACGGGAAAAGAAACCGAGATCGCCGCCCTTGCTTTTGCCGGCGGCCTCATCCGTAAATTCCCTGGCGACTTTGGCGAAATCCGCCCCGGCAGCCCGAACTTTGGCAATAACTTCCGCGGCGCGTTTGCGAGCGACTTCCTTGCCGCGCTTTGCCGCGTCCGCCGAAGCACTACGAGAGCCCTCGAATCCGACTAGAATATGGCGGGCCCGAACCTGAGCCTCGGACTTGAACTCCGAAGAATGGCCCTCGAAGTAGTCTTTGATCTTCTTTTTGCCTTCATCGGATGCTTCAAACTTGGCAACGTCGCCTTCGGGCACACTTAACTTGATGTCGGCCGCGGAAAGCTTCAGATAGTCGATATCCATTTTGCTCTCAGAAAGAGCGAACTGCTGTACCAGCCCGGCATCACTGACAAAATGAGACTGACCAACAAAATCCTTAAAGCGCTGAACCGTCAGGGAGCGCCGGATTTCGTCCTGAAAACTGGCCTCTGTATGGCGGTTGGAGCGAAGGTAGTTTTTGAAGGCCTCTGGAGAAAAGGCGCCCTTCTCGTCCTTGAAGGCCTGGGCATCGGTCAAAAGGCGAGCAATTTCGTCGTCACTGACCAGCATTCCCGCTGTGACGGCTTCGGCAAACATGATCCGCTCATCGATAAGCTGTCCCAAAACCCCCTGGGCAAGGCGGAAGGTTGCCGGATCGAATCCATCCTTGAACTGGGCCTGAAGTCGCTGATATGACGCCTGATATGCCCGCCGGAATTCATTGCCCGTGATGGAATCACTGCCCACTTTTGCAGCAGATCCGGACGGTGCGCGCATGCCTCCGTTGTGGTCACAGACCCCGAAAAAGCTCATGGCGAGGACTGCCACAAGGAGGGTCGTATAGGCACCAGAGTTCCTCAGAAGTTTTTTCCCGCTCAGGTCCTTGAGCCTCGAGAGCCCCGTATTCTTCCAGCGCAGCATTGAGAGAGTCCTTTCTTGTCATTTCTGCTCAGATGGGAAATAAGTAATCATAATCTGTAGCACAAAATGAACGAGCGTGTTAACGACGATTAAAATAGATTATTACGACTGCACTGGTCTATCCGCAATAGTCAGACCCACGTAATTTGAAATGTTTCTGGAGGAAACGATGATTTTTGATTGGCTTGCCGGCATGTTTTCCAACGATCTAGCCATCGACCTTGGCACCGCCAATACCCTCGTCTATGTTAAGGGCGTGGGCATCGTAACCAACGAACCGTCTGTTGTGGCTGTCCAGCGCGACGCCCGTGGCGGCAAGAAAATCCTGGCCGTCGGCAAGGAAGCAAAAGAGATGCTAGGCCGCACACCCGGCTCCATCATGGCGATCCGCCCGATGAAAGATGGCGTCATCGCCGACTTTGAAATCACGGAAGCCATGCTCCGCTACTTCATCGAGCGCGCGCACAACCGTCGCACCATGGTAAAACCACGGATCATCATCTGCGTCCCTTATGGCATTACTGAAGTGGAAAAACGCGCCGTAAAGGAATCAGCTGAGTCCGCAGGCGCCCGTGAAGTCCATTTGATTGAAGAACCAATGGCTGCTGCGATTGGCGCTGGCCTTCCCATTACCGAACCAAGTGGGAGCATGATTGTCGACATCGGCGGCGGCACCACTGAAGTCGCGGTGATCTCCCTGGCCGGCATCGTTTACTCCAAGTCAGTCCGCGTCGGCGGAGACAAAATGGACGAAGCCATCGTGAACTACCTGAAGCGGAAGTATAACCTGCTCATCGGCGAGCGCACCGCCGAACAAATCAAAATTACGATCGGCACTGCCTACCCGGACGAAAATATCCAGACCATGGCAGTCAAGGGACGCGACCTTGTGGCCGGCATTCCAAAAACAATTGAAGTTTCTTCTGAAGAAATCCGCGAAGCCATCATGGAGCCGATCAACACCATCGTTGAAGCCGTCCGCGTGGCACTTGAAAAAACGCCGCCTGAATTGGCTGCCGACATCGTGGACAAGGGCATTGTTCTTGCTGGTGGCGGTGCCTTGATTCGCAATTTGGACATCCTCCTTCGCGAAGAAACCGGATTGCCGGTCATGATTGCGGAAGACCCGCTGTGCGCTGTGGTTTTGGGAAGCGGGAAAGCGCTCGACCAGATCGATATCTTGAGCAGCGTGACCCTGCAGTAGAAATCCATCAACAGAAGACCTGAACCGGGAGCAATCCGGCCATGACGACGCGTCAGAGCCACCTTCAAAAAGTTGCTTTGATTGCCAGCGCGGTGATCGCTCCCTTTTTCTTTTTATCCTCGACCATGAAGCCTTGGCGCGGTGACCGGGTCAACTCCATCGTTGGCCAGGAAGTCATCCATCCCGCGATGTCCACCTGGCATGGCATGGCCACCTACCTTGCAAGCGTCTGGCAGTCCTACATCGCGCTTTCCGGTGCGGCCGAGGAAAATCACCAATTGAAGGAGAAAGTGGCTATCCTTCAAACCAAACTCATGGATTACGAAGAACAGGTCAGGCAAACCGCGCGCCTCCGCCAATTATTGGGCCTGTCGGAATTGCAGCCGGAAAAGATGCTGGTGGCGGAAGTCATTGGTACCCGGGTCAACAACCTGTTCAAGGCTTTGCGAATCAGCCGGGGAAGCCTCGACGGCGTAAAAGCCGGAATGCCAGTCATCGCACCGGAAGGCATCGTCGGGCGGGTCATCCGCACCGGACTGAAAGAATCTGATGTTCAGCTTCTCGTTGATTTCGACTTCAACCTCGATGTTCTTTTGCAGAGGACCAGAGTCCGCGGCGTGCTCAACGGATTTTCCAACGACCTATGCCGCCTGAATTTGCAAAAGGGTGCGGACATCAGAATTGGCGACACCATCATTACTTCTGGAATTGTCGGTGGCTTTCCCAAAGGTCTGCCAGTGGGCCGCGTGATGCGCATCACCTACGAATCCGACAACGTTTCCCAGATCATCACTGCAGAGCCTTGGGTGGACTACCGGCGCCTCGAGGAAGTCATGGTGCTGCACCAATTGGACCCCGAATTGCAAAAAATAGTGGAAACCGCAGGGCGCGAATGGCTTGAACGCACGCTGAAAAGCGGAAACGGTTAAGGGAGGTCACCATGGAAAGAATTCTGGAAGCCTCCGGGACAAACCGGCTGCAAAAGGTCCTTGCCGCATTGTGGCCGCAGCCCGATTCGGGCAATTTCCTGTTGGACGTTTTCCACGTGTTTCTGCTGGCGGCCATCGAACAGTCGATGATTCCTCACCAGACGCTTGGTGTCTTCAGAATTGACATTCTCACTCCATGGCTCTTCGTTTTTTTCGTATTTGCCCCATTGCGCAAATCGCTACCGCTGGCAATCCTTGCCGGCCTCATTCAGGAAACACGCTCCACCGCGCCAGCCGGCATGTACATGTCAGCCTACTGGAGTGCCGCCGTAACGCTGCATTTTATTCGTCATACGCTATCCTGGCGCCATGTCGGTCCCTGGAATGTCATGCTGGCATCCTGCATGGCATGGGTCATCTCTTTTGAGACCCTTGTGATTGCTGTGACACAGGATCCAGGCCGCCTGGGCTGGAAGTATGGATTCAGCCAGATTTTCCGAATTCTCATTGCAATCGCGATTGGTGTTTTCTTTGCACGGACCGCAAAAAACAGACTTCCACCTGAGGACCAGGTCGGATGAAAAAAATATTTCGCCGCGAATCCGTCGTCGTCGAAAATCGTTTCTTCTGGGCCTCGGTGGTTCTCGTAGGAATGACGGCGATTTTGATTTTGCGGCTGTGGTTTGTACAGGTCTACCGCGGTGAATATTACCGCCGGATTTCAGAGAACAACCGGATTCGAAAAATCGAAATCCCCGCACCCCGCGGCATCATCCTCGACCGGAATGGACAGGTTTTGCTCGGGAACCGTCCATTCTTTGACCTCGCCTTCATCCCGCAATATGTCAAAGACAAGGAGACCACGTTCAAACTCCTGTCACGTTTGCTGCATGTGCCGGTGGCGACATTTGAAAAACGCCTTCAGCTTTCCTCCGGCCAGCCGAAATTCCTGCCGATCAATCTGAAACGGAACCTCTCCATCCACGAAGTATCTACCATTCAATCCAACAGGGTCTTCCTGCCTGGAATTGATACTAGTGTTGCTCCCCGCCGCGACTATCAGCCCGACACACCGGCGCACTTGCTGGGCTACCTTGGCGAAATCAATAAGGCCAAACTGGAAGAATTGAACCGCCACAACAAGGACAACCCCTACATGATGGGGGACTTGGTTGGCAAACAGGGCATCGAGGCGAGGTGGGAGCAGCATCTCCGCGGCAAGCGTGGTTACCGCATGATCCAGGTTGATGCCTTCGGTCGCCAGTCGCACTTGTTTGATCGCGACAAGTGGAACTTGCCCGAAGTCCCAGCAGTTCCCGGCGACGACATCATCTTGACCATCGATGCAGAACTTCAAAAAGTCACGGCCGACGCGTTCCGCGGAAAATACGGCGCCGTCGTGGTCATGAATCCGAAAAACGGTCAACTCCTGGCCATGGTGAGTGAGCCTGGATTTGATCCCGCAATTTACCAGATGGGCCTCAGCGGAGAAGAATGGCGCGCACTCCTGAGCGACCCCTTCCACCCCTTTCTGGACAAGACGACCGGCGGAGAATTTCCGCCAGGATCAACCTACAAAGCCGTCGTCGCCATGGCGGGCCTGGAAGAAAAAATCATCGATCCGAATTCGCGGTTTTTTTGCCCAGGTCACTTCACCATCGGAAATCAAGTGTTCCACTGCCACGTTCGCGAGGGCCACGGCTTGGTCAACCTGCGCGAAGCCCTGATGCGATCTTGCGACGTGTTCTTCTATCACGTTGGCGTTGAACTTGGGGTGGACCGGATTGCGAAGTATGCACGGGCGCTGGGACTTGGTCAGCGCCTCGGTTTGACTCTCAACATGGAACGTCCAGGACTGGTTCCGACCACGGCGTGGAAAAAACTGACGCACCGCTTGCCCTGGGCCCCCGGAGAAACGCCACCCATCGCCATCGGCCAGGGTTACAATTTGCTGACTCCTGTGCAAATGGCATCGCTCTATGCAACCATCGCGAATGGCGGAAATATCTGGAAGCCACAAATCGTAGATCGCGTGGTGAGTCACGTCGGCAAAAAAATCCTTGAGGAATCACCCCAGCTGATCCGCACGGTTCCATACATCTCGCCTGAAACTTACGCCGCCGTTCGTGAAGGACTGGAAGCCGTTGTCATGGACGAGCACGGAACCGGTAAAAAGGCACGAGTTGAAGGTATCCGCGTGGCTGGTAAGACCGGTTCCGTCCAAGTCGTCAGTTTAAAAAAGAACCACAACCAGCGTGATGTCAGCATGAAGTGGAAAGAACACGCCCTGTTTGCGGCCTTTGCACCGGCGGAAAATGCCGAGATTGTGGTTGCCGTCGTCAGCGAAAACGACAGTGTCGGTGGTGGTGGCGCATCCGCTGCACCGGTTGCAGGGAAAATCCTCAACGCCTACTGGCAACTGAAAAAGCAAAGAGAAACCCTTGCGGCTGATGCCACCAAGGCGAAACTTGACATGCCTGATATGCTTGACATGAAGGACAGCAAGAATGCTGAAGTCACGGAAAACAAAAAGCGACTTTGACGGCACAGCCCTCAGCCTTGGCAGCGACATCCGGGAATCCAACCAGCATTACTCCCGGATCCTCTGCACAACTTTTGCGTTGCTTGTCATTCTTGGTCTTATCAACCTATACAGCGCCACAGATGGCAAGGCTTTCTTCTACTCACAACTTCGCAACGCGACCCTTGGCATCACACTCTTTTTCGCTTTTGGCTGGTTCATTCCGCCCCGCGCCCTCAACACATATGCCTACTGGATCTTTGGTTTTGTTTGCGCATTGCTGGCCTTTGTCTTGATTCTCGGCGATGTCGCTGGTGGATCGCAGCGCTGGATTGAAATCGGTGGATTCCGGGGGCAACCTTCGGAGCTCGCCAAAGTGACCGCTGCTCTGGTTACGGCGCGATTTTTTTACACCAACAAACTTCGATCTGCCTACAAACTGAGTGACTTGTGGCTGCTCGCGGGCATGATTGGGCTGATCTTTGTCCTGATCTTTCCCCAGCCAGACCTTGGTACTGCGGGGATTTGTGTCTTGATCGCTGCTTGCCAGATCGCCTTTGTGCAGGTGGATCGCAAAAGCCTGATTATTGTAGCAACCACAGGCCTCGTCCTGCTCATCGTCGCCTGGTTTGGTCTCCTTCACGACTACCAAAAACTTCGCATCGTGAACTTGTTCAATCCGGGGATGGATCCAGGCGGCAGTGGTTATCACTCTTTGCAATCCCTGGTCGCGGTAGGCAGTGGACGAATCATGGGCAAGGGCTTCATGCAAGGCACTCAAACCCAGCTTCAGTTCCTGCCCGAGCGACACACCGACTTCATCTTTTCAGTTTTCGCGGAAGAGCACGGGTTTGCCGGGGCACTGATCACTTTCGTCCTTTTCGGCGTCTTGAACTACGTTGCCCTGGAGATCGCCCGTCAGGCCAAAGATTCATTCACCAGCCTGCTTGCCGTTGGGCTGACTGCGTTTTTATTTCTTGAATTCGTGATTAACGCCTCGATGGTTCTGGGAATGTTCCCGGTCGTCGGAATTCCACTGCCTCTATTCAGTTACGGAGGTTCAGCCTACCTGAGTGTCTGCATCGCATTGGGCGCGCTGATCGCAATCGACCGGGAAAACCTCGGTCTATTCCGGCGGGTAAAACCGTTTGGATCCGCTGCGGTCAAATCTGCAACGGCAATTCGCGGAATGTAAACATTGCTCCAACGGCTGACCTACATTTTAGCCCTCTTGACCTCCCTGTCTGGATGCGGGCCATTGGAGCGGGGCGGCACAACGCCCCTGCTGCATGACCTGACCCAAGCGCACCCGCCCAAGGCCCAAAGCGCCACATGGTACCGGCCACTAGCCGCAACAACTTGCCTTGACTACCTGCCACAAGGAATCAAGGAGGTACGCTCGGGAAGTCACTTCATCGCAACGCGTCACGCAAATTTGTGGACGATCAAAACAGCGCCTCAACAGATTCACATTTGTGAGGTGCGCAATCAGAAAAATAAAACCGTTCAAACATTGATGCCGTCGATCCAGTCGACGATCGACAGCCTTGCCGCCAGACATGCCACCCTGTCGAAGGCATTCCAAACCCTTGCTGGACAGCCTCTGCCGGAAGTGATCATCGATCTCTTTCCAATCTATGAGGACTCACGCTCAGGAGAAACGCGATTCGTTACGGACAACGCGTCCTACGACCCCGCAAGATCACGGATCACGCTTTTTCCGTCATCAAACGACCAACAAGGCAAAGTGCACCTTTGGGCGGCACCATTTATTCATGCGCACGAATTGGCCCACCATACAATCGACAGTTTCAGAATGATGAAACAGATCCCGGAATTTCGAAATGCCGACGACGATGAGCCATTCGCGGATGTATTGGCATTTCTTGCCCTTGGAAGTAAACCTGAGTTCATCCGCGAACTCCCGGGATTTGGAGTCGATCGCGATCCTTCGTCCGCATTTTTCAGCGACGGCACACCAAAAGAATTTCGCGATTTTGAAATGGAGTCCCGTCTTAATGCTGCAGTGCGCGCCCACTTGCTCTGGAAGCAAATCTCACCAGACGATTTAGCCCGCGTCATCCTGAATGCACGGCCTTCGTCGTTTTGAACCCTTCGATATTTTTTTCCAGGAAATTTGACTCACCGGCCAACCTTGGCTACTCTTAAAAAAACGTCAGAAACAAATTGTAAAATCAGAGGTTTCCAATGCCAGCAAGGATGCTGTTTGCGGAGCGCACAAATCGTACCGTTGGATTTGTTGCCACGATCTTGGTTGTGAGTTCAGGGTTCGCCATCCCGTCAACAGCGCAGGGCGGCAATCCCCGCCCCGAAGTCATCTATGGCGAAGACAACCGCCTGGACCTCTTTGATGCCAAGGTTCCAGACAACTTGCGCAAACTCGCCCGGTCGACCGCCGTCCTGATGAAGTCATCGGACCTGACCCCAAACAGTTCCCGCTCAGGCTACCTCAATATCCATTCTGAAACCTTCGGCGATGCCATGGAGCTTTGCCCCAGTGAGCCCTTCCGCGAACAGCCTTCGGCTGGATTCTGCTCTGGGTTTTTAGTGGGTCCAGACATTCTGGTTACTGCCGGCCACTGCATGGATTCCCAATCCCGCTGCGACATGACTTCATTCGTGTTTGACTATGGCTACATCGACCCCATGACAGACCTGTCATCTGTTCCATCCAGCAACGTGTACCGGTGCCAATCAATCGTGGCGCAAGAACTTGATTCTGATACCAAGTCTGACTTCGCGATCGTCAAACTCGACCGCCCCGTCACGAACCGGGCTCCGCTGAAATACAAAAAGAACGGCCTCGTCGCCGAAGGCACGAAACTGGTTGTGATTGGTCATCCAAGTGGCCTGCCGACAAAAGTCGCGGGCGATTCCAGCGTAAGGACATCAAACACTACAAAACCATTTTTTGTGGCCAACCTTGACACCTTTGGTGGCAATTCAGGATCTGCCGTCTTCAACGAAGACACAGAAGAAGTTGAGGGCATTCTCGTCCGCGGCGATATGGATTTTCAATTTATCAACGGGTGCTACAAGAGTAACGTTTGTGAGCAGGACGCCTGCCGTGGTGAAGATGTCACTAGATCCCCCGTGTTTGCCGAGTATCTTGAAGTGGATGATCGCCCGACAGAGATTGAGACCGTGACCGTGGACGGCCTCGACACCGCGATTCCAGATGACAATTCAGCGGGAGTGACCCAAACCCTGAATTTCAATAAATCAGCGGAGATCGCTGCCGTTGGTGTCCGCGTAAAGGTTGAACACAGTTTTCCGGCTGATATCCGCGTCAGCCTCCGCCACCCCGATGGAACGGTGATCGATCTCGGGACATTAGGCGTCTACAAGGACGACCCAAAAGATGATGACTTCCCGGCAAACCGCCCACCGGTTATTGCTGAACGAACCTTCGGTTTGGACGGCGTGCCTGTGAAAGCACTCCGCCAGCTGCGCAAGCGCGAGGCAATTGGAGACTGGAAAGTCACCGTGAGTGATACGGCTCAGGCCGACTCAGGAAAACTCCTGGAAATTGACCTCAAGGTTAAAACATACATTCCGTGAAAACGTATTTGATTGCCATTGGATCGAACATGGGCGACCGGCTGGACTTCATCCGGCAGGCCGCCAGTCTTGTTCAGGTGCAATGCGGAACAATTGCGGCCCGCTCGCACTTGTACGCCACAGAACCAGTTGGCGCGGCGGACCAAGAGTTTCTGAACGCAGCCTTCTCACTTGAATCCACTTTGAATCCTGAATCCCTGCTAAAAAAACTTTTGGATATTGAGGTTTCTCTGGGCCGGACCCGCGAAGTCCACTGGGGTAACCGGAGCATCGATCTGGATATCATCCTGGCAAAAGAATCTGATGGCCAGCCCATTCAACAGAATTCAAAAGCTCTGACAATTCCGCACCCAAGGATGTTGGAACGGGATTTTGTCCTGTGCCCGGCAACGGATGTTGCACCCGATTGGACACATCCAGTCAGTGAAAAAACCCTGTTAAATGAGCTCCGAAGCCGGTTCCCGAATCGCCTGCAACCGCTGGCGAATCTCGTTTTCTGAACCCGAAGGCATGTCTGCCACAATGCGGCCAGCATCGATGACCAGGATGCGGTCACAGGCCGCTAAAGTCTGGTATTTGTGTG
>Ga0247843_1003006_pt1 | contig 28786 bp, 33 predicted proteins | sample LaCruzMarch2017__FD_192420 | JGI IMG/M metagenome (GOLD analysis project Ga0247843, IMG submission 192420) | Freshwater microbial communities from meromictic Lake La Cruz, Castile-La Mancha, Spain - LaCruzMarch2017_8m | ecosystem: Environmental > Aquatic > Freshwater > Lake | place: Spain... | reverse complement strand
TTTATCTATAAGGTCTAAATACGGATCAGATGCTGAAAGTGGTGATTTATTCACTCTTGCTGGAAATGGTAATGTCGGTATAAACAAAACTAACCCAGTTTATAAATTACAAGTGGAAGGTTCAGGCACAGCAAATGAAATTGTTGGATGGTTTAATAATCAAGGTGATTTTTCATCAAGTATAGCAGTGAGACAAGCAAATAAAACAGCATATATTACTAATCATCATGGATTAGGAACTCCTAATTATGACGGGCAAATTTCGAATGCTATTTCTTTCGGTGTTTCTTCTGGTTCTTCTCCTATACAATTTTGGAATGGAATTACAGGTGTTGGTTCAAGAGGAACAGCAAAAATGACTATATTAGAAAATGGCAATGTCGGTATTGGAACAAATACACCTGCTTATCCTGTTGATGTATCAGGAAGTGCCAAATTTACTACTATAAGAGATAGTGCTAATCTTGTAGGGACAAGTGGACAAGTCCTTTCTTCAACTGGAACTGCTTTATCATGGATTGGTCCACTTGGTTATGCTATAATAAGACACACTAATCCATCTGGAATTGGTTCTGGAGTTTTTTTTACAATATCACCCACTCCAACAAGAACAACAAGAACTTTAAATAGTCTTGTTGCTGCTGATAATAATTTAGGAGTGACATTATCTGCTAATACTGTAACTATTCCAACAGCAGGAACATACATTTTTAGAGCAAGAGCATCTTTCTGTTATTCTCAATTAAGTGGAGCACTCGTATATTCACGTGTAAGTTCTAAATTAATGATAGCACTAACATCAGGAACTCCTGACCCTAATTGGATAGTTGGTGAAGGTTATGTTGGTTCGTTTCTCCCTTCAGCACTGAATGAATTTTCTCCTTCTTATTGGTTAGAATGTAATGGTGTTAAAACAGTAACTGCTAATACTACTATTACATTAACTCAAATATGTAGAGGATTAGTTATTACAACTTTGAATGTTTTAGGAGGTCATAGCACACTTGTAGATTCTATCCCAGAATTATATGCTACTGTGGAAATTCAGAGAATTGTGTAATATATGTAATAATAAAGTTGAGATAAATTACTAAAATAAACTTGACAAATTAATATTAAAATATATAGAAGCAGCTATTAACAAAACAAGTATAATAATAAACAAAACAATATAAAAAGTCATGCTTGTTTTTTTATTTTTGTCTTTATCTTCAGTCGTTTGAAACCCTTCACGAGAGTAAAGCATAACCGTCCAGTTTTGGTTGAACATAACATGGATATTTTATTTTTTTAGAATGTTTATTAAAATCCTGTGCCAACATTGGTGCTGGAATTTTTTCATTTTCTTCTTCATTTATTTTATTTTTTATTTCTTTCTCGTCTTCTTCTGTCAACAAATCATCTACATATTTATCAATGTTTTGTTTCTTTTCCCATCTTGATCGAGCATCGGAACACGCCTGTTCAAAATGAGTAGTTTCATTCTTCTTTCCAATGTTCTTTCCACTGGTCACGTCCAGTTTATACTCAATTTGCTTTCCGTTGATATACCCATAGGAATATACTATGCGTGAATATGAACCATGATCTTCTACATGGATTTTCCATTGTTTTACCTTGCCATTCTTGTCTTTAGCAAAAAGAGTTTCAAACTCTTGCACTTGTTTTATTTTATTTTTGCCACTCATTTTCAAATGTATATACTTTTTAATAATTAATTTAACAAAATCAATTATTTATATTGAATATATAAATAAATGTTAAACAACACATTGAAAATCCCATTAAGACCGCCTCCTGTAATAATTCCAATCACACCACAAAAGAGTTACCAATTACTTGCTCAACAAAATAAGCAAAATAACCCAACCAATATTAAAAACTCTAAAGAACCTGTATTTGACTGGACAATCAAAAAATAAGTAATTTTTCTTTTGTAAATATTATAATTATAAAAATGAATGAAACAAATACAAAGAATATAACAACAGATAGAAACAATAATCTTATTGAAGATTATTTCTCACTTGAAAAAAAAGTGGAACATCTTGAACACGAAAATCAAAAACTTCTCTCACGTCTCGATCAATTGGAAAATGCATTCTGTCATATAAGCAATCGTGAAAAATACAATGAGAAAACAAGAATACAATCCCTTTATCATAATTCTAAAAGGATTTATAATGTATATCAACAAGGTAAGATTGTATTAATGGCAGTTTGCTTTCTTTTTGGTAACAAGATACTAACAAATCCATGGTTTTTACGAACCATTTTTGCACTCGTTTTTCATAAGGTAAAATAAATAAAAATAAAAATATTATAAAAACATTAAATAAAATTGGCATAAGAATAAACTCTGTTTTTTACAATGGAGTTTTCCATTTTGTCATCTATGGTGTAAATAAGATTGGAAATTTTCTTTGCAGTTGAATCATCAACTATAAATCCCTTTTCAGAAAACATTTGCACAATAAGTCTGTCATATAACTCTACAGGGTTTGTCATTAAATTTTCAATAGATGGAATCAACCTTACGACTTGATTAAGATTTAACATATCAATACAAAAAGAAACTTCTCTATTTCCTACCACATCAATATCAATAGAATCCATAATAGAAGTTACAATATACAATAAGAATTGTGCAATAGCGTTTTCTTCATCTGTCTTAAATCCGTAATTATGATATGTTCTCTTTGTATTACTCACAAATTCTTCAGTTGATTGAATGATTGAAATATAATTATCAGTGTTTTCGGAAATTCCTTGTAACATGATATACTCAGAAACAATAAAAACATATTGATAAATATCACGTATTACAATATTATCTACAATGGTGGCATTAGCAAGTTCAGGATTTTCGAAATTGTCTATAATCATTTTTGTAATAACCTTAATAGTATCTGCATCAGGATTTGGAAAATTTACACTCTCAAATGTATTAAATATGCCACAATGTAAAATTTCTCTGATACAATACAATGATATTTGTGGAGTTATTCTTGGAACAACTCTACCTTCTGTATTGAGAAATTGTAATACAGTTGATAATTGTTCTTCTTTTATTTCCCAACCGTCAAACGTTCTATCTTGATATTTATAATTTTTAATTTTTTCAATAGCAAATACTTTATTTTTTCCCTTTGTCTTTTCACCCTTTAGGAAATCCATAAAGAATGAATCATAGAATTTGTCATTAGTGAGAACAAGAACACTCTTCTTTTTAGTAATAGGATTTTCATAAGGATTTATAATAATAGGAGGTATAGCAACTTTTATAAATCCATCACGAGGAGCACACAAATATTCGAAAAATTTTGCAATCAGTTTACATAAGAATTCTATTTTTTGAAATGCCCATTTCTCAAATGCATTAAACTGTTCTTTTTGCTCTGTTAACTTTTCTTGATTAAGAGTAATAAGATTCTTTAATGATTTTATCGCAATACAATCACGTTGATAGTTAGATTGTAAAAACTTTCTTACTTGTTGTAATTTCTTTCCATAGAGATTAGCACCTTTATCTCCTAATATATTATCAGGATCGTGAAACACAATAGTTTTATTGCCAGAGTTTACTAATGCATTTTTCATATTACTGTCATTAGAAATTACTTCATACAAAATATCAAGTGCTTTATCCGTCCTGTCTAATAAGTATTCCTTTACATTTGTGTAACCTTCTTTTATAAACTCAGTTGTAGTTGCTTTGATTTTGTAACTCTTGGCATATTTCAAAAAATTCTTCTCGCATTTTTCTTTATTTTCTTCATAAATCGATCTCACGTCATTGGGTTCAGCGTTAAGTAATTCTTCTTGAACATTTTTATAACATAATCTCAGTGATAAGAGATAATGGATAAGTGATGGAAATTTCTTTTGACCCACAGTAATTTCTTTTTTGTGATAGGGGGAAAGCAAGATGTTATTAACGAGTTCAGTATCGTATGCTGGATCAGTATTGTAAATGGGATTACCAATGAGAAAAAATTTTTGCAAATCGTAATCAGACATTTTTTATTTAATAAAAATAGATAATCTTGTTTCTTTTAAAGAAAAGTTTGTGTTATAAAAAAAATGAATACATTTCAATTTCTCGACGACAGTAACTTTCACCTCGCCAAAGGACAACAAGGAAAGGTTCTTTTGTGCAGTAACGTTGAAGGCATTTCATTTGTCTTTTTCTTTTCCACTAAATGCCACAACTGTCACCCTGGTCTTGAAGTTTTTAGAAAATTGAAGGAAAAGTTTTCTAACCAGATTAAATTCTGTGTTGTAAATATTAACGATAATCCAACTATTATTACAAAATCCAATAGTTCATGCACACCTATTGAATACGTCCCTTATCTCGTAATCTACTACAATGGTAAACCCTTTTTGAGATATGATTCTGATATTGAACTTGAAAATCTTATTACATTTATGGTAGAGGTATTGAAACGTATTGAGAGTAAGGTTAAATTCTCTAAAGGCACTCAAAATGAAGAAAGTTCTGTACCTGATTACGCTGGTGGAGTTCCCTTTAACATGGTATGTGATAAGAATCGTTGTTATGTCAAATGGGACAAGGCATATAATCAATAAAAAAAAAATTATATTTTATATTTCTTATTTAAAAATATAAAATGGATGCCAAATACGTTTTAACAAAATCTCAATCAGATGATTTGTATTCTCTCATGAAATTTATCCATGATACGCTTGTACTTAATAATATCCCTTACTTTATCTGTGGTGGAACTCTCCTTGGTGCTATAAGACATCAAGGTATTATCCCTCATGATGACGATGGTGATATCTGCATATTTAGAAAAGATGTTCCTAAACTACGTAAACTGGTTGATTATTTTGATAAAAAGGGTTACATCCTTGAAGAAGGAATTACCAATGACGCTGGCAAACCTAACGCTTGTTCCAAATCTAAAAACTCTTGCACTTGGTTTATAAGTGGTAAACATCCTGATTCTCTCGGTTGTGATGTATTTATCATGGAAGAAGATGGAAACAAAATCAACTACGCTGATCCTTATTGGAAAACTGCTGACAATGGTGGAAAGAGATGTTATTTTGATATCCATCATGTATTCCCCCTTGTTCCTTACAGATATGGTAATTTCTATCTTTACGGTCCTCGTAATGCTATTCTCCACTTAAATACCTGTTATGGAGATGATTGGAATTCTAAAGGACAAACCCTTTACGATCACCGCACTGGTCAATGGACTAAAGGTGTTAAGAGACAATTAGTAGCATCTGATTACCTCACTCTTCGTCCTCCTCAAAAAAGTCTTTCTAATAGTATATCAGATGTTATTTGTGATTCTAATTCTCAAGATTGTGCAAGTTATAGAGGAGACGTTAAGACGAGTAAAAAGAGTTCTAAGAAGAGTAGTAAGAAAGTGAGTAAAAAGAGTTCTAAGAAAGTGAGTAAAAAGAGTAGTAAGAAAGTGAGTAAAAAGAGTTCTAAGAAGAGTGGTAAGAAAGTGAGTAAGAAAAGTAGTAGAAAAGTGAGTAAGAAAAGTTTTAAAAAGAGTAGTAAGAGAGTTAGCAAAAAAAGAGTAAGTTCTAAAAAGAGTTATAAAACACGTGGTAGAAAATGATTCCTAAACTCATAATAAATTGTAACCTAAATCAAAGGTATTTACTATAATATTTGATCCTAAACAATGTTGTAATAATAAAGTTTCAGGATGATAAACTACACCTCTTTTACAAAGTGTTATAATATTTTTTACTATATTACAATACTTTTTCATACAATGATAATTTCCATAAGCAAGTTGATCACTAATCCCCCAAAATAAATCATGAGAAGGAACATATAAATTATTATTATCTTTAATTTGCATGAAATCTTCAATAGTCTTCTCCATAAAAGATTTCATGCAATGATGAACAGAAATATCTGTTCTCCATTTCATTAATACATGAAATTCGATATTATGTTTTTTGCTGTATTTATTTATTAATTGATAACATCTGTAATTATGATAAAACATCTTATAAGTATTCTCATAATTTGTCTCTGGTCTCTTTACAAAAGAATAAATAATAGAAGGACAAATAACTTCTTCTACATTTAGTTGATCCTCTGTGTTACTTATATTATTGGACATTCCCATTACATTGATAAACTCGTTAGTAATCATTGGAATATCACAATCTTTGCTCAGTGATGCAAAAAAGTATACATTTATATTATGAGAATTAAAAAAGTCTTTCATCAGTTTCAAAAAGGAGAAATCATATTTTGCAGTATCAGTATATTTGTCTTTGTAAATAGATGCATAGTTTCTATAAAGTCTTCCTGGAATAAAGACAGCAATATTTTTTACATGATCCATTTGCAATTATTATATAGTAATTGTTATATTTATTAAAATAACAATTATTCAATCATTTTTTGTAACTTTATATAATCTAAAGAAAGTCAAGAATTAATCCAATCCCTAAAAACACTGTAATTAAATCTTCAATATGTGATTTTTGTGATTTTCTCAAAAAATAAATTAAATCACTCTCTTGTTTCTCAAGAAATATATTCTACTTTTTAATATAGTCTCATAGGATTCTCTATTTATTTCTTCAAGTATGTATGTATAAAGTTTATTTATTGATATTTCTTTATTTTCGAATATGCATATATCACACAAGTCCTTTATTTTTTCAATCAATTGTTTGAATACATATAAATGTTCTTTACTTACCAAAATACAAAGCACATAAGATGATGTAAATTTTTCATGTATCATATCGAGATTGTCTGTGGTTGTTAAAGGATTTTTTACAATAATTGTATTTATGTTATGTAATGATTGTGTTGATTGTGACTGTTCATTGATTACAATTGTTGTATTGTATATGTTCCATTTATCATTATACTTATTGGAAATTTCTAATAATCTATTAGAGAGATTTGTTTTATCATTCTTATAAAAGGGATTTATATCCACATCAACATTTTTTGACACCTCATCTTTGTAATGTGAATTCATAATATCTTTATTGGTGTGAGAAAAGAAATAGAGATTGTAATAATTTTTGACAAACGTTTTATTTTCTTTATTTACTCTTAGTTTAACACTGATAGAAAGGTTTAGGTATTTTTTGTTTTTTATAAAGGTATTATAAGGACCTTTAAGAACTACAAGTTTGCATAAGTTTTGTCTTAGTAAGTTATCAATGTAATCTCCAATATCTTTATCATCCAATGATAGTCCTATGTATTTATATTTTTTATAAGATGTGCCTCCCCATGGTGGATCAAAATAGACAATGTTTTGAGATATCTTTTTATTAAATAGTAGATCAATACAATTTCCATTAAAAACCTTTACATTATCTAAATTATATTGATTTACATTGGATTTCAATCTTATGAATTCGCTTTCACTAAGTTCAATAGAGTTTACATTAAACTTATTTAATGCAAAACTAATAGTATTGCCACCAGCGTTGGCAGTTGCATCAGTAATAGTGATATTATTTGATTGATTGTTGATAAAGGTATTGTAAAATTTCTTTATTTCATTGCTTGTAATAAAGGATTCATCAAGTTTGCTTACACTATACTTGCCAGTCTGACTCATTCTTATCATATTGTAATTCGGGACAAGATCATTTACTTGAGGGTATCGTTCCATTTTGTCATAGAGATTATCATAATCTTGATCAGATGAAAGTTCATCTTGATAAGTTTCTCTTGAAAGGTATTTAACAGAATTCATTATAATGTATAAAAAGTTTTATAATAAACATATATAAGAATTAAAATAAAAAATCAAATAATTTTCCAATAGGTTTCCCATTAATTGTATTGGTTGGATTGGTTGTGCAAAAGTAATAGAAAATCCCATTGATTATATAATAGTTAGATTGGTTGTGCAAAAGTAATAGAAATTTCCATTAATTGTATAATAGTTGGATTGGTTGTGCAAAAGTAATAGAAATTTCCATTGATTATATAATAGTTGGATTGGTTGTGCAAAAGTAATAGAAAATCCCAATATATAATTATTATAATTGTAAAAATATATAAAAAATATTGTATTTTTATTTGTTATAAAAGAATTGGAAATAAAAAACTTTTAAAACTTTTATAAAAATTTTGGAAAGGTATTTAATAAAATTTCGATTTTTGCACACAATTTTTGTGCAAAGGTTTTCTTGGTTTCCCATTACAGTCTCGTAAAAAATAGTTTAATATGCTGATAAAAAAGATATGGTAATTTATGACAATTTCATTTTGGATCAGGTTTGGATCGGTTTGGATCACGGATTTATTATTTTGATATGACATTTATATCATTGATCCATTTTTTTGATTTTTGGATTTTAAGGATTTGACTGCAATTTTAAATTATTTTTAATTTAAAATTATGTGTATAATTATTATGCATTATCAAACAATAAGATGTCAAATGGTATTGTTTATAAAGTAGGATACTCATCAAAATTAGATTTAAGAAGATTATTATCTTATAAGAAAAATACAAATTATTTATCTATAATTCAATGTAATGATGCCTTAAAATGCGAAGAAGAAATTAAACAAAAATTTAAAAAACATTTTATATTGCACGCTGGTAATGAATATTTTAAAGGTAATAAAAAAGATATGTTATTTATGTTTAACACGATAGTAAATAATCATATTTATAATTATAATGAAGTTATAAGTAATCATAATACCGATATAAATAATAGTAAAGATGAACATAAAAATGGACATGAAATTGTAAATAATAGTAAAGATGAACATAAAAATGATAATAAAAATGATAATAAAAATGATAATAAAAATGATAATAAAAATAATAGTAAAGATGAACATAGAAATGGACATGAAATTGTAAATAATGAAAAAAAGAAAGTTAATATATCACAATATAATATTGAAGATGTAAAATGTAGATTTTGTAATAAGATTTATTCAACAACATTTAATCGTAATAAACATGAAAAAATATGTAAGACTAAAAAAATAAACATAGAAAAAATAGAAAAAATAGAAAAAACAGAAAAAACAGAAAAAACTCTTAAAATAATGGAATTGGAAAAAGATGTTATATTTTATAGAGATTTGATTGGAGCAATTGTTAAAAAATGATTAATTAATTATATGGTAAATTATATATAATTAATTCAAAAATATCTTAAAAAATTATATTGTTTTATACATATTTATGAGATGGATAGAAAAAAGTGTTGTCCTCATTGTAAAAAGAATTTTTCAACTAAAAGTAACTGCACAAAACACTTAAAAATATGTAAGGCAAAGGTAATTGTAGGAGAAAATAAACAATTACAACAGACAATTGAAAATAAAGATAAAACTATTGAGAATCTTCAAACACAACATAAGATTATGGAGTTAGAACAAATAATAGATAATAAAGATGAACAAATAGAATTTCTTAAAAGTATTATTGAGACATTTGCAAAAACTCCAACAGTTGAATACAACAATTATAATAATAACTATAAACCGATAAACACAATTAATAATAACTTTAGTCCAAAGGAAATTGTATCACAATTAGATCCAGTTGATTTTGATGATATAAAAAATTTTATGCACCTCTTTACAAAGGACTATATAGATCAAGGAATAAAAGGATTTGCTAATTTTTTATGCGAACATCCATGCAAGGAAAAATTTATTACAACAAACTCTTCAAGAAAAAATATTGCTTATAGAACAAAGAATCAGGAATTTGTAAGAGATCCTGAAGCAACTTACTTGATAAATCGTGTTCTAAAAGAAAATAGTGACATAATTATTGATAAGACAAAAGAAAGGACTGAATATTACAAAGAAGAGTTACAAATTGATCCTGATAGTATTTATGCTGATGGAGAAAGGAAAAAAATAAATACAATTACTCAATTAAAAAATGTAACAACACAAGTTCAGAATGGTACAAGCATAAATGAAAAAGAAATATCTAATATTATTTCAAATTATGGTTCAGAAAATATGAAGAAAATTATTGTGACAACTAATCAAAATGACACTAAAACTATAGCATAATTATTTCTTCATTTTACGTAATTATCATGATAAAATGAATTATCAGATTTAAAAATATTATTTTAAAAAGGATTATCTTTTATATTAATTAGAAACAATGAGTAACTTGAAAAACACCGTATTTAGATTGGATCCCTCTTTTGTCAAGCAATTCGAGCGTGTTAAACCAGACTTTGGTTTTAACGGTCTTGGAGAACTTGTATTTCAAAGAACTTACTCTCGCAAGGATCATGTAACTGGAAAGAAAGAGAGATGGGTAGATACAATTGAACGTGTAGTAAATGGTTGTTATACAATGCAAAAACGTTGGATCACTGATAATCACCTTGGTTGGAATGATGATGTAGCACAAGATTCTGCACAGGAAATGTTCACTCGTATGTTTCAAATGAAGTTTTTGCCTCCTGGTAGAGGGTTGTGGTGCATGGGAACTTCTGTAACTGAAGAACGTGGTCTTTATGTTGCTCTTAATAACTGTGCATTCGTTTCAACTAAGGATATGGATAAGAACCCTTGCACTCCCTTCTTGTTTCTCTTTGATTACTCTATGCTCGGTGTGGGTGTCGGTTTTGACACAGAAGGAGCAGGAAAGGTAAAAATACATTCCCCCTCTTGTAGACCTTCCGAAACATTTGTAATTGAAGATACAAGAGAGGGTTGGGTTCAAGCAATGAATAAACTCCTTTCATCTTATTTCTATCCTGATCAAACAACTGTGCAATTTGATTATTCTAAGATTCGTCCTGCAGGATTGCCTATCAAGACATTTGGGGGTGTATCATCCGGACCTGAACCTCTTGAGAAACTTATTGAAAAAGTAAGAGTTATCCTTGACGCTAATGTGGGAAAACTTATTACTGATCGTATTATTGCAGATATTCAAAACTTGATTGGAACTTGCGTTGTCGCTGGTAATGTGCGTAGAACTGCTGAAATCATTCTTGGTAATCCTGATTCAGAAGAGTTTTTGAACTTGAAGAATTATGATCTTAATCCTGAACGTATGGGTCATGGGTGGACATCTAATAATTCTGTAAAGGCAACACTTGGTATGGATTATAATCGTTGTGCTGAGTTGACCAAGATGAATGGTGAACCTGGTTATTTCTGGTTGGATAATGCTCGTGAATACAGTCGCATGAACACTGTAAAGAACAATAGAGATCATCGCGCAACAGGAACTAATCCTTGTTGTGAACAGACTCTTGAATCTTTTGAAATGTGTAATCTTGTAGAAGTATTTTTAACTAAGCACCAATCAAGAGAGGATTTTAATAGAACCCTTAAGTTTGCTTACTTATATGCCAAGTCTGTTACTCTCGGAAATAGTCACTGGCCTGAAACCAATAGAGTCATGTTAAGAAATCGTAGAATCGGATGTTCTCTTACTGGTATTACACAATTTATTAGCAATCAAGGAGTAAGTGTTTTGAGAGATTGGTGTAGAACAGGTTATGATACAATTCAAAAGTATGATGATATTTATTCCGACTGGTTGGCAATTCCTCGTTCTATCAAGACTACCACAGTTAAACCATCAGGAAGTGTAAGTTTGTTGGCAGGTGCTACTCCTGGTATGCACTGGCCTGAGAGTAGGTATTATATTAGAAGAGTTCGTGTTTCAATTCATTCAGAGTTGATTGAACCTTTGAGAGAAGCAGGTTACAAAGTTGAACCTTGTGCTATTCAACCCCAAACAACCATGGTAGTGGAGATTCCTGTGTTTGTTGGTGAGATGAGAACAGTCAATGAAGTTACCATGTGGGAACAATTAGAAATTGCTGCATTCTTGCAAGAACATTGGAGTGATAACCAAGTTTCTGCAACTGTTACTTTCAAACCTGAGACAGAGGGTGATCAAATTAAGCATGCTCTTGATTATTATCAATATCGCTTGAAGGGAGTATCCTTTTTGCCTAAGGCACCTGTTGATAAATATCCTCAGTTGCCTTATGAGGAGATTACTAAAGAACAATATGAAGAGATGATTAAGGGTATTACTGAGTTGAATTTCGAAGGTGTTAACGCGGATGATGCGGAGGAGACCAAGTTTTGTGATGGTGATAAGTGTGTATTGCCATAAATATTAATAAAAAGAGTAAGTAATAAAAAATGAAATAAATTTTATTTTATATATATATATAAAATAAATGCTTGGTATAAGAAGAGATAATAAGATTATTGTAGCAGGTGGAAATAATGGTGGTAATGTATCTTTGCCTGTTGGTTATCAGGGCATACACATGAGTGTTTAACAATAATTCAAGATGGTGTAATTTGTAGTGCAAACTGTATGGGTTATACTAATGAAGGAGTTGTAGATTTTGATGTTAATAAATCAATCATTGTTTCAAAAAAGACAAAATAAACGTATTAAAGACAGAGAAAATATTAATAAATTATAAACTAAAATGAACCGTACCAGAAGAAGTCCTGTAACTGTAAGAAGAGATACTCGCGATGTAAAAGATACTCGCGATTCTAGAACTGAAAAAAGTGTGAGAGACTCACTTGAGGCAAGAAGTAAAGATAGAGTTGTTGAGAAAGTTGTGAAAGTTGAGAAAGTTGAGAAAGTTGAGAAAGTTGAAAGTGTGAGACAACAACCTCGTCCTCAATCTGCGCGTTCCTCTTCTAAACCTTCTGCTTCTGTATCTAAAAAAGTAGTGCACGAAGAAGAAGTTGATGATTATTCGGATGATGAACCTATTACTACATCAAGAAATTCCAAGGTGAATAAACCTCAATCTTCTCAATCTTCTCAATCTTCTCAATCTTCTCAATCTTCTCAATCATCAAAGAAAGTAGTTCCTATTCATGATGACGAAGAAGATCATAATCACCATGAACAAGTATCTGAAGACCACGAAGAACACCACGATGAAGAGAAGTTTGATCATGATGATGATCATGAAAGAGTTGTTGATGAACCCTCTATTAGAGGAAAGCGTAATTCTTCCTTGATCCCCAAGGCAATTATTGCAAAACTTATTTCTGAGGCAGGTATTGAGGGTGTTTCATCTGATGTTTATTCTTATGTGATTGTTGAGATTCAAGAGTTTTTGAAACATGTAATTAAATCTCTTGAAGAGGAGGCAGATGGTGATGAACTTGTTATTAAAGATTCTTATTTGCGTTTCTTGGGTGATAAGTCAAGAGCAACTGGAGTTCTTGACATGAAGAGTTTTGAAAGGGTTTATGGTGTGACATCAGAGAGTATGAATGTAAATCCTGAATTTAGTTCAAGCGCTTTTGCATCATTGTGTAAATATACTGAGATTCATGTTGTAGACTTTTTGAGAAAGGCGAGAAAGATCGTTCAGTTTTATGGGAGAAAGAGATTGACTGCAAAGGATTTAGATTTGTTGAAGGAAATGTTGAATTAGAATGATAAAAAATAACAGAAAGTAATTTTATTAAAACAATTATGTTGATAAATAATAATTTTTAATTATCAACATGAGTAATGAATTTCAAAATGACGCCATCATTTCTTTCCTCCTTAATAAATTTCCAGTAGATTCTTCTGAAAAATTATCATCAAGCAATCATATTGAAAAGTACAATGATTTGAAAAATATAAAGAAAGAAGATAGAGGAATTGTTCAAAAGGTAATAGAATTTTTTAAAATGTATTGGTTCTTGTTATTTGTTTTTTTTATTATTTTGTTATTTGTTCTTTGGAAGAAATATTTTAAAAAAAATTGAAATTATTTTAAATCTCCTTTTTAAAACATATATATGAATTTGTTTTAAAAACTCTTTTACTATAAAATACTATTATAAATACAATGAGTGATTTTTTAAAAACAATTGGTGTTCCTCTTGTTCATATCTTATCAAAATCATTGAACATCTCTTTAGAAAAAGCGTCGAAAGGTGTTGCTAAAGGCATAGAAACATGTTTAAAAAATATAGATAAAATTGAAGAAAACGATATGAATGAGAATAAAGAAAATGATAAAAAAGAGGATAGATCTAGTAAAAAAAAGACGAAGAGTAAAGAAGATAAGAAAGATAAAGAAGATAAAGAATGTAAGAAAGAGAAAAAAACAAAGAAAAGAAAAAATGTTTTGAATGAAGAATGTAAGAATTGCGAGTATGTATTTCAAAGGTCTCCTAAAAAGGGAGAGAAATGTGGTGGTAGAGTAGATAAGAATTCTGAAAAGTTTTGTTCTAAGCACATAAAAAAAGAAAATGAAAAAGTAAAACCAGTGGTTGAAAAAAAAGTGAAAGTTGTTGAAAAAATAAAGACACAAAAACGTATTAAGTCTCAAGAACTATCTCAAAAACTTTCTGTATTTGTAGAAAATGCAGTAACACATAATAGAGGTTCTCCTTTTATAAAGGTGGAAAGGAATAAACATGGTAATTATCAATGTTTAGATGAGAAGATTTCAAAGTTTCTTATTCATCCTCAAACACTTGATATGATTGGTATTCAAAAAGATGATGGAGGTATTGAGGAGTTATCAAAGAGTGATATAGATCTATGTAAAGAACTTGGATATAATTTTAAATTACCATTGATTTTATCAAGTTCAAATACAGGAGAAAATGTAGAAAAAGAAGAGAAAAAGGTTGATGAGGATGATACAGATGATAATTGTGAGAGTTGTTATGAAGAGAGTGAGGCAGAAACTGATTATGATAATTGAAAAATTTTGTGGATATATGTATAGGTAAGAGGTATATAATAGATAAATTTTATAAAATAAATTTTATAAATTTTATAAAATTTAAGTAGAGTTAATACTGGTTTAAAGAAAACAAAATATATATGTAAGAATTATACAAATTAAAAAAATGGCTAAGAAATCTGCTTCCCAAACTGCTGCTGCTCAACCTGTCCAAACCCCTGTTGCTCAACCTTCTCCTAAGGAGGAACTTGTTGAGGAACCTGAAGACGTGGAGACTGAGACTGAGGAGCAACAAGGTGATAGAAAGACTCGCGCTCGTCGCAATGTAACTAAGGATAGTTTTTTCCAATCTCTTGCTGAACTTGCTACTCAAGTTGACAATGAGATTACTAAGTTGTCTGCTGCTGATAAACCCAAGGGTCTCCGTTTCATTAAGAGAGTTCGTAAGGCTTTGCACGTAGTAGAGTCTGATGCTCGTAAGTTGTTGAAGGTTAAGAACGCTAATAAGAAGAGTGGTTCTGTATCTGGTTTTATGAAGCCTGTCTTTATCTCTGAAGAGATGGCTACTTTCACTGGTTTGAGCAAGGATGATGCTTATCCTCGCCCTCAAATTACTTCTGCTATTTGCAAGTATATTGAGACTCATAACTTGCAAAACCCTCAAGATCGTCGTGAATTCCGTGTTGACGCTGGTTTGCAAAAGTTGTTGCGTTACAATCCTGCCCAACCTCCCAAGGATGAGCAAGGTAATGTAATTCCTATGACTTATTTCCGTTTGCAAAAGTATATGCAACATCATTTCCGTCCTGTTACTGTTACTGAGACTCCTGTTGCTGCTGAGACTCCTGCTCCTGTTGCCACTCCTGCTGCTTCTACTGGTTCCAAGAGAAAGGCCAAGTAAATCAACGAGATTTATATACCTAGGTAAGTTAAATTATTATAAACTTTTATAAATTATATTTTTTTGATAATTAAATATTATCAAAAAATAAAATAAAATTATATTTACACTATTTATTAATCTTGAAGAAACATGCAAACAAAAATATTATTATTTTCCTTATTAATCATGTTAAATGTTGTTTACGATTTTTGTTCATCTGAAAAGACCGGTGTATGTATCGAAAAGAAAAATAAAATATTTTTACTTGTGTTAATCCATCATATATTTTGTGTATTCCTTTACTTTGGTTGGATTTTTGATAACAAATATGTTCTAATCTTATATGTTGCTTCTGTATTCGTGACAGTATCATTGTGGATTTGCACAGGCACATGTTACTTGACAAAAATTACTAATGAGGAATGTGGATGGGAGGAACATACAAAATTTAATGAGTTGCTCAATTGTTTTAATCGGTATACAAGAGCACAAATAAAAATTCATTTCCCGATATTATTAATTGGATCCATTATTGCTGTTTGGAAATTTATTTGAAACTTTATCATAAATAATTTTACATAAATCTTTTGGAAATTTTTTATTTGCAATTTGAATAAATTCTTTATAATTTTCATTTGAAATTTCCATTAGTTTAGGTTGTTCGTTATACTTAATGGGAATGTCTAATAGAAAAAAATGAGTGTAGTTTAATTTACTTAAACTTTTTTCTAAACTTTTTTCTAAACTTTCTAAATCTCCATTCATATAAAACGCTGAATTAATTTTCTCGCAATGATAATTATTAATTTTATAATAACATCCATACTTATATTCGTTTTTTAATACAGTCGGAATCCAATCACACATCATTATATTTTTCAATGAAGATAATGTATGACAATAAGAAATAACATTTTGATTAAGTTGATCAGACAAGAGTAAAAAAGAGGAAATCTCATTTGGATCATCAGTATCTATTGCGTCTATTATAATTTGTTTTAATTGATCACTATTTGTAAATGGGTGTTTGTAAAGTTTATCATAGATTTTTTTTGATTTGATCCAGGAATTTAAATCTTGATTATTTTTAATAAAAAAATTATTTACAAGAGTAAAAAAATGATGATTAAATTTTAATGGGGTGTGTTCATATAAATCTACCAATACAGCATACATATTATAAACATTTACATGAACATCAGTGTATTGCAATAAATAATGAAAAAGTTTCAATGTTTGTGTTGAAACATGATCGGTTTCTTTTATTTCCTTTGCTACAATTTCAAGGAGAGTGCAATTGGAAAAAATACCTGTTGTATTTAATGATATTTTCCTTTCATTTAGTGTAAAGTAAATTATGCATAGGTTCTTGTGCTGAACTTCTTGCAAAGATTGAATAATTACTCCACCTTGTATAATAGAATTTCTCAATAATTTTTGTAGTGTGACAAGTAATATATTAAAATTAATATTTAGTGATTCAAAATCTATTTCATCAAAGAGCATTTTAATAAAGTAAACTTGAAATACTGGATTTGTGTTCATACACCAATTGTTAATTACTTCGCTTATAATATGGGTTTTTATGTAACTTGATTGCACATTGCATAATATAAGGAGAGTTTTAATATCTGAGATGGAATGAATATGTTCATGGAGTTTTGTAATGATATCAGTTGTATTGTTAGAAGTAGAGTTTTCATTTGAATTTAGAATATAGTTAAAAATTTCACAAATATTATTAAATGGTGTGGGACTAGATGCAATTGTGTTTTGATCAGTTTGTTGACTCATTTATAATTATGATTGTAAATGAGTTTGAATTTTTTAAATTTTTAAATTACAAAATTAAAATAATTTAGATAAGTTAGATAAGTTAGATTCCTCTTTGACTAACACTACCAGAACTACCAAGTTGACCAGTAGATTGCATAATGTTATAAGCACTGCTAACAGTGTTCATACCAGAACCAAGTGCAATAACAGGGTCTACTGGAGTGTACTTAACATCAGTTCCAAAAATGGCATACTCGTTTTCAGGAGCAACAGAAGACATGAGAGCAACTTGTCCACAAGGTCTTTGTCCTCCTCCAGTTCCAGGTAGTCCCATGAGACTATCAGCAGGGTTAATGCGTTGGAGAGCACCAGTATCATTAGAGGCAGCGAGAGCGAATTGAGCAGCAAAAGGATTTGCCATCATTTTAGGTGCAGCGTTAAAAGTTGCACTATCAGCAGTGTATCTGGTGTTAGTATCACCTTTCATACCTGTTGCGACAAGACCATCAATGGCAGAAGTTTGATTAGAAAGAGGAGCAGCCATGACACGGTTAGGGTTTTCAAGGACATTAAGAATAGGGGGTTGAGTGAGACCTACTTTCATTTCAACATTAGGTCTATTCACCATATCAGCGCCGAGCATAATATACAAGGGATCAATTTGACCAGCGGCGTAACCAGTTTGATAAACAGATTGACAACAGGCGATACGACCGTAGTTATCAATGCACATACCAGCATATTCGGGACCGAGAGAAGAGAGATTTCTTGTAGGAGCATTAGTCATTTCAGGAACAAATGATCTTATAGCTTGAAGGTAGTTAGCAACTTCGACAGATGTCTTAGGTGTAGTAGTGGATCCATAAATCGACATTTTATTTATTAGTAAAGATAGAAAATATATTTTTTTTTTTTTAATAATTTTTTACGACAATTAAAAAAAAAGAATTGAAATTTAAAAAATGTGTTACATATTGTTAGATTAAACTTTGTATTTCAAGATGGGAATCAAAAAGGGATTATTGTCATTTATAAAAAAGAAATATCCAAGTGTGATAAAACAAGGTCACATTGAAGACTACGCTGGAAAAACAATCGCACTTGATATATTTTCATTCTTATATCGTTATATACATACTTTTGGAAAAGAAGATAGCAGATGGATAGTAAGTGTATTCAAGCATTTTAGTGTATTCAAAAAACACAAGATTAATATTATTCCTATATTCGATGGAAAACCTCCTGTTGAGAAAAATGAAGAAAGAAATTTTAGAAAGGAAAAGAAAGAACAAGAAGATCAGAGGATGGTTAAGTTGTCTACAGATTTTAATGTGTTTTTAGAGACAGGACAAGTAAGTGAAGTTCTTGAACATGTAAATTCTTTTTTAACACGAAGAAAACAACAAGCAAGTCTTTTTAGAAGTCGTATTAAGAATGATAACAAACCACGTATTGATGTTTATGAGATTCAAAACTATATTGACGCTCAAAAAAATAAGTGTAACTACTTGTCTAAATATGACATAACAATTATAAAAGAACTTCTTGCAATTGTAAAAATACCTTTTGTTCAGGCAGTTGATGAAGCAGAAACATTAGCATGTTATCTCTTAAACAAGAATCTTTGTGATACACTGATTTCACTTGATTCAGACTGTATTGCATATGGTATTAACAACTTTATTATTGATATAAATCAGCGTGGTAACTGCACTATTTTTGATGTGAATGAGTTTTGCACTCAAACAGAATTGACTAAAGAGCAAGTTACTGATTTATGTATTATTTGCCAGTGTGATTATAATAGTCAAGGAAATGGTATAGAAGGGGTTGGACCTGTTAGAGCAATTAGTTTGTTAAAACAACATCAAAATATTGAAGGAATTCTTAGTGCTGGATATAAAGAAGATAGGTTAAATCATGTGAGATGTCGTGAAATTTTTTGCAGTAAGTATGAGGAACAAGAAGAAGATATAAAAAACTTGAAATTTGATGAGGAGATTAGTTTGGAAGATTTTGCAAAATTTATTAATGAAAAGGATATACATATTAATATGAAAGAGTTTCAAGATATATGGATTGAAGGTTAAGTAAGTTTTTGTTAATTATTTTGGTGTTATTGTAGTTATTTTTTATACATTTTATAAAAGGAATAGGTAAGTTTTTCAAAAAATATTAAAAAAAAATAAAAAAAAATTGATTTATTTAAAAACTTGTTTGATTATATTACAGTTATAATCAAATAATCTTATAAAAAAATGTCTTCTAAAGTTGTTTCTAAAAAAGTTGTTAACATGTCTCTCAGACAAAAGAGCACTCAATTAATTGATCCTGAAGTTTTTGACGCTTCTCGTGTTGTTTTCGATGATCCTGTTGCTGAAAGTATTCCTGGTCAACCTGGAACTAACTACAGAATTAATCTTGGTTACAAGAATCCTGATAACACTGAAGGTTTCCTTATTCTTGGTTTTGATACTTGTTATTGTTTCGGTATTTCTGAAAATGTAGATTTGAATTCCAAGGCACTTAACGGATATAACGCTGCTATTTCCTTGTATGATATTAATGGTTCTACTCCTAAGCAACAAAAGACTGTGGAAGCATTGCAAGAAATTATCCAACAATGTAAGAAAAATATTTTGAAAGATTCTACTCAAGAAGCGATGGGTAAGATTGATGATGATGACAAGATTCTTGAGAGTGACTTGAGAAAGATCAATCTTATCTTTTGGAAGAAGGAGAATGGTAAACCTAATCCTGAAATGGGTGGAACAATCTATCCCAAGTTGATTTGGTCAAAGGCAAGAACTGATACCAAGACTAATAAGCAAATTTCATCAAAAATGATGACAAGATTTTATAATGAAGATGATGTCGATGAGGATGGTAATCCTATTGAAGTTAACCCTCTTGACTATGTTGGCAAGCGTTTTCAAATTACTCCTGCTATCAAGATTGAGAGTATTTTTATTGGTGCAAAGATTTCTATTCAAGCAAAGGTATACGAGGCATTTGTGAAGGAGACTGAATCTGGTCCTAAGCGTCTTCTTGTGTATAAACCTCAACGTTCTGAAGATATTATTGTGGTTAACACTCCTGAACAAAGAACTGAACCTTCAAAGACTTCTTTTGAAGAACTTGAAAATGATGAGGAGACTAGTGAAGTTCAACCTGATCCAGAACCTGCTCCTGTAGTTGTTGCTAAACCTGCTGAGAAACCTAAGAAAACTCGTAAGTAAATTAGTAAGTAATTAAAATAAGTATATATATATATATTGGTAAGTTTTTTTATTTATCCTTTTTATCATAATATTTTTTAATGGTTTTTAATAACTATTAAAAAATAACTATTAAAAAATATTAACAAAAATGATTTAAATAAGCGTCATCAATATAATAAGTGAAAATATTAAAATATTCTTGTAAAATGTCTCGTGTATCTGAAAATTATCGTATTGTGGATTCCAAAGAAGAAACTATGAGAGGATTTATCTATCAAGATAATCGTCTTGTATGTAAAACCTTTCCTTACTCTGATGAACTTACTATTGAAGATGGAGAAGAAATTAAATCAAGATTGTCAGAAGGAGAGTGGAAATTTTTTCCTTCTTATGAAGGAACAATTTTAAGAATTGTAAATGATGGTGATAATCAACTCATTTGCACTCATAAGAAACTCGATGCTTTCAATTCTAGATGGGGATCTGAACAGTCTTTTGGTGATTTATTTAAAACTTCTATTGTAGAATTTAATAAGCAAGAGAATGCATTTGAAAACTTCCTCTCAACATTGAAAGATGATAAACATCATACATTTCTAGTTTGTTCTAATCTTGATAGTCGTATTGTTGCAAATAGAGATAATGAGATATTCTATGTTGGTTCATTTGATGCACAAACTCAAAAGTATTTAGGTGTATTGGAGAATATCAGTAATAAGATTTCACATTTTTGTAAAAGTATTCAGAGTCTTGATATTAAATTTTCACAAGAGAATAAGGAGGAAGTATATGAACAAATTAGACTTTATGTGGAAAATAAAGTAGAACCTTTTTCTCAACAAGGGTTGGTAGCAATTCGTCAAGATGATTTATCTGTTTTTAAAGTATTGAATTCTGTTTATAAAAACCTTTCAGAATTGAGAGGAAACAATCCAAGTCTACCTACAAGATATCTTGAGTTGTTATTGAAAAGGAAAGATTTAGTTCTTGATTTCTGCACAGTATTTAGTAATAAGCATCACGAGTTTGGATATATTTCTGAGTTGTTAGATGATACAACTGGATATTTGTTGAATGTAATTCTAACTCGTTATTTAAGAAAACGATTTATGCATGTTAGTCCAGTGTTGCACTCTTTTGTAAAACAGTATGAGAATATGGAGGATTTGAGTGCTCTAACATTTGACAAGATATATGAGAAACTGAGTGAGAAAGATACAAATTATGTGTGGAACTTGATGCAATCGTATTTGGAAACTTGTATTTAGGTAAGTAAAATAATAAAAAAAAAATGATTTAATAACTTGTTATCATATTTATGTTATATATTAGAACATAAATATGACTTTTTGCATGACTTCAAACATGGAGTGCAAACATTCAAATACAATTGTTGAAAATGGTCAGGAAACATGCTATGAATGCGGAGAAGCACTTTCAAACGAGTTTGTTGAAGGACCTGAATGGTGTAATTATGGAGATAATTCAGTAGAAGATATGTGTCGTGTTCAATTTCGTAAGAAACATGAAAAAGGTATCAAACAAGAACTGGTGAATCTCCATTTTAGTGGACAGATAATAGATAAAGCAAATGATATGTATATGGAGGTAACAAACGGTGGAATAAAACGTGGAACATCAAGGAAAGCAATTATTTTTTCATGTGTATTTAATGCTTTCATTGAAACTAATACAAAACATACTTCTGAAGAACTACGTGAGATTTTTCAATTACAGAGACGCGACGCTTCTCGTGCTCTCACAGAGTTTAGAAAGTCTTATAAATCGCGAACAAGTTTATTTATATCGCCGGTGTATTTTATCCCCCTAATTCTTGAAAAATTTAATGCATCTGAACATCACAAGGACAAAATAACTAAACTTTATGATTTCTTGAAAGATGAAAATATTCCAGGTATAAAAGGTAGCAATCCTAAAAGTATTTCTGCCGGACTAATATATTATTATCTTTATCTTATTGATAAAATAATGGACATTGATCATTTTTCCGAATTATCGGGATTAAGCAAAATCACTATTTTAAAAATTTACAAGTCATTATGTGATACATTTGACAGAGAAAAAATTAAAAATCTTTTAAAGGATGAATAATATAAATATAATGAGAACTTATATTTTTTATTAAAATGGATCAACGTCTTAAACTTCTATCTGTATTTAAAAATAATCTTATGGAATTTCTTGATACAACTATCGAGCAATTTCCTCAAGAAACTGATCTTTTACTTGTAAGAACTTTTTTTTCTGAATTTTGCAGTCCTGTGGAAATGATGAACTATTTTACTGAAAATCTACTTACACCTGAAATTGTAAAAATGGTGGATGAACGAAACGAACAGTTTTTTTTAAAAAATGATGCTTTATTTTCAGATATTAATGATGAACATAGAAGTAAGGTGTTTCATTTTAAAAATCTTTGGATAGCATCAAATAATCAACAGAAAGAAGTGATTTGGCAATGGATTCTAAAGTTTAGAAAAATTGCTGAACTTTATAAAGGTATGTATAACTAATTTTTTTTTTCAACTCATTTTAAATTTAAAAAAATTTAAAATGTTTTTCTTTATTACTAATTTTAAGATAATGTCTAACCAACTTGTAAGACAAAGAAACTATCAGTTGCCTCCAGTAGCACCTGTTTTACTAAATATGAGTCCTGAAGAAGAAAAAGAATGGGATGAAAGTGATGAAGCATATTTTCGTCACTTAGAAGAAGAAGATATGAGAAGTGATGATGATACTGAAGAATTGGAAAGTGATATGGAGGAGGAAGATGTAGATGAAGAGGAGGAAGAAGATGAAGAAGAGGAAGATGAAGAAGAGGAAGATGAAGATAAAGAGGAGTGTCCTATATGTTTTAAACATTATAATGACTCTACAAGACAAAGATATACAATTACTTCATGCCAACTTGAACATCCTCTTTGTAGAAAGTGTGCTATCCGTATTGCAAAAACTGCGAGACAAAGACGTGAAGAACCAAGATGTCCTATTTGTAGAGGTAATTTTAGAGGCATAGAGAATAAGGAGAATAAGACTTTTTCTTTTGGTTCTAAAGCGGATAAAATAACTATAGATGGGAGTGGTGTACCAACATTTTCTATAAATATATCAGATGATTCTTTTGGATTTTACAAAAAATCAAAAAGAACAAGACCTTCCTCTAAAATTCTTTCACGAAGATCAAGAAATCGTTCTCCTCGTAAAACTGTTTCACGTTCATATAAAACAAATAAAAATAAATAAAAAAAACATACTTACGCTTTGGAATAATTCTCACAAAAGTATTGCAACATTTTAACGAGTTTTGGTGGCATATTATTCAAGTCAAATGTAAGATCACATAATTCATCATTATCATACTTTTCATTTATTTTACTGACTCCTTTATATGGAAGTTCAAATAAGTCAGGGACTTTTTCATTTTTCAAAAAGAAAATCTTTATAAGAAGATAGACATTATCCTTATGTAAATCATTCAGATTATTCAAAGTTTTTGCCAGATTTTTCTTGTTAAGTCTTGATGTCATCTTATCTAAATTTTTCAAAACATCATCATAGAGGGGAAAGCATGCGATATTTGTAAGACTCATCCTTGTAAAAATACGTTGTATATAATGTTCTCTAATGTTTTAATATGTTAATGTTTTATTCAATCTTTATTAAAATAGATTTTTATTATAAAAATCTATTTTATTTTATTAATTAGTAAAAAAATCATGACTTGTACTATTGTATCACGACATTTAAATACTCTAACAAAAAATGAGGTGGAAAATATAAGTAACAAATTAGAAAATAGTATTGTGTTAAGTGTTCTTGCAAGTCCTCATGAAAATTTGGAAACTCTACTTTTAAATATTGTGGAAAAAAACCTTTCGGATATTTGTATTATTAACAATGAGGAAGTTCGTATAAAAAGAGTATTAAGTTTAATGAAGGAGAGAGGTATGAAGAATGAGAGGTTATATTTTCTTAGATTGAATCGTGTATTTTAAAAATAAATTTGAACTTTTTGCAATCCAATAAGGACGACAAAAGATACCATAAAAGCAATGAGACTTCTTGTATAAGATAAAGATCTTTTTACTTTTTTACTATCTTCTGTCGCTGTTGTATCTACTGAGAAGTTAAAAATATAAACAGGTTTAGCAATGTATACTAACAAACCTGCAACAACTGCAGTAAGTAATAAACGAACTTGAGAAAACCCAAAAATTAAAGATTTCTCAGTGGGTTTACTGAAGGTGTTGGTATCTTTTTTCAAAGATTCAATTTCTCTTTTAATTTCTTGAAGATCCATTTTTTTTGTATATATAAAATCTAAATATTTTATTATTTAGATTTTTTATCTATTGTATTAATTAAAATGTCTTATTCAATTATTGAAGATATCGATGATATGCTGGGACCTAATGCTCATCAAGTTCCCAAAAATATGAGACAACCTCAAAATCCTGTTATGCAAAACGCTACTCAAATGATGTCAAGTTTTAATACTCCTTTATCTCCAAGTATGGGTAGATATAATAATCTTGATACCTATCATTCTTATGATCCTCAAAAGGCGATGTACATGCATGACAGAAATGATGTAGCAAGTAAGTATTATGAAAAACAAGATCGTGTTCAACCTCGTTTGAGTGTGCCAAGAATTAGCGTTAATGCTCTTCAACAAGATGAGTTCAAACATAAGACTTCTGTAAAAGATGTTGTTAAAATATTTAGAGAGGAGGAGATGCAGATTTCTGACAAAGGAGAAGGTAAAAAGGATAAAAAAGATAAACGCGAAAAAGAAAATGAGTTTAGAGATTTAACTAATATTCAACTTTTTAGCGAAATTAATAAAATGTCAACTATCTTTACCAACCTTCTGCAAAGACATGATGATCATGTTGACATGCTCAGAAAGAAAATTGAATGTATTGAAATGACACAAAAAGGAATTTTATTCTTGTTATTTATTATTCTTCTTCTTGTTCTTCTCAAATCAAATCATGTTATTACAAAATAAATAAAGTAAAAATTTTATGGAAATGGTCTAAGACGAATATAACTGTATTGCCGATCAAGATTAACAATGAACTCTCCCTTTGATTCTAAACCAGGTATGATGAGTTTATCACCATTACGTAAAAGTTGAATATTTGTATTCAAGAATATTTCCATGTTATTGCCATTTGTATGATCAATAACTTTATACTCGTATAAATCTCTCTCTGGTGCAATATCACGTCTATATAATGTCATTATGTAATCATCTGCTTTATTAACAGTTGCAATAGTTCCTACACGTTGATAAGTAGTTGTCAAATCCTGATAAGGGAAATCAACATTACGCATGCTTATTACACCACGTTTAAGGAATTCTCCACCAGGAATAACAGGGACTGGATATAACTCTCTCACTTGATTATTACGATGTGATATTCTTACATTTGGTTGCTCTACAGGTTGAGGTATATTTTTATTTTGTGTTTTTATTTGCCCCATAATATTTTCAATTACATAGTCTAAATCTTTTCTTGAAAGTATATCATTTTTTTCATTATTATGTATTAACTGTAGGTTACTTAATAGGGTTTCTTTTTCTCTTTGTAATGAGTATATTTTGTGCTCAAGATCATTTATTTTACCATGAGTTGATAAATAAGACATATATAACAAGAACAAAATGATAACAAATATGACAGTAAATATGGAAATAATATTTACTCCAATAGTTGAAACAAGTTTCTCTGAATCCATTATTGTTTTTTCTATTATTTACCTTAAGATTTTTATAATGTTCAAAAAATTGATTTTTTTGACTTGTAAAAAATGATTAGTGTGTATTAATTATAAAAAGTTTAAAATCAACGTTTTCACATACGAAATGTCCAAAATCTCTAAAATTTTTAGTTCAACTTCTGATAGTTCTGATTCAGAATATTCTGATATAGATATCAGTGATGAAAGTGTTGAAGAAAGTGATATTTCTGATCTTGAAGATATAGATGATTTAGAAGATATAGACGATGCGGAAGATGCTGAAAATGAAGATGAAAATGATGAAGATATAGATAATCAAGATAATGAATTACCAAATGATGACCAAATTGAAAACGAAGATATAGATGAAGAGGATAAGTCTGATGAAGAGTCAGATAAATCAGATCATGAATCTGATGAAGATCTTGAATATGATGATTATGATGATTATGAAGAGAACGGATTATTGTTGACAACAGATGATTATACAGATACCAAAATGGATAAAGTATCAAAGAAAAGTAAAGTTCTCAAGAATGCATTAAAATTAGAAAAGTTTAAGAAACAAAAAAAAGTAATGCAATTAGAAGATCTCAGACAACCTTCTATCCAATTTATTCAAAAAATATTCTCGTCTGATTCAACAAAAAATAAGACAAACGCTGAACGTCTTGAGAGATCAGTATTTAATCATATCATCAGATATTTCAAAACAGAAAATATCAAAGTTACTCTTAAATCACCTGAATTTAGACATAGATATTCTCGTGAAATATTCAGTATCATGTCAATGGTAAAGTCTAAAATGAAGTTTCTTGAAATAAAGCAAAAGTTCGATGAAGATTTGGACTATTTTTCAAGAGGAACATTTAAAACAGAAAAAACCATTGATGATAAAAAATTACGACTCATTACTCATCTAAGTGAACCTGTATCAGGTATCCATAAATGTAAGTGTGGATGTGACAAGGTATATTCTTATGAGTTACAAATTAGATCTGGTGATGAAGGTATGACTGTTTTTCTTCAGTGTTCAAGTTGTGGTAGAAAATGGAGAACATAAAAAATATAAAATAGGGGTAAGTTAATTTAATAATTTATTATAAGAAATAAATTATTACTTTCAATATCATTATTTTCAATTATTAAGTATGAGGATTATCATATTAATTACTTTTCTGAAAATTTATTAAACGAAAAAATTTAATTTTATAATATTTGTAAATATTATAAAAAATGAAGTTAACTGCAATTTTAGTTGGACTCTTATCTTTATTTACTTTACCAATTAAAAGCGAATTAACTAATCAAACACACAATAATTTAATAAATACAACAAACTCCATTTCTCTTTCTAAGTCAAACGATTGTGTCACAAAAATAAATAAATTTAAAGGATCTTGTATTTCACCATCTAGTTGCACTGGTGGAATTTACAATAACTTATGTCCTGGATCTCAAAAATGCTGTGTAAAAGATGTAGAATCTTCTCCATGGCTTTATTGGAGATATGTCACTAATCAAGAATTTAAAAGTCTATTTTCAAGTGTTTCTTCTGATAGAACAGATAGTCTTTATCCATGGTTTAATAAAGCACTTGGTAATATCCTTGATGATACAATGGGAAACAGTGATTGTAATGTTATTGCAGCATTTTCTGCGCAAATAGGTCATGAATCTGGAGGTCTTATGCTTTTTGAAGAACTTGCTTCTGGTGAATCATATGAAGGACGTTGTAATAAACTTGGTAATTGCCAACCTGGAGATGGAGTTAAATACAAAGGACGAGGTGCTATTCAAATCACTGGTAGAAGTAATTATCAAACACTTTCTAATTCTGTTGGTAATGATTATATAAATAAACCAGAGTTACTTGTTTTACCATCTAACGGATTTGAGGCAAGTGTTTGGTATTGGATGACTAATAAGTTAAACAAATACTGTTCTGGAAAAGTTAATGACTTTTTTGAATTAACAAGAAGAATTAATGGTGGAACTAATGGGATTGATGATAGATTAAGTAGATGGAATAATGCAAAAACAGTTTTGAAATGTTAATTTTTTTTTTTTATTTTTTATTTATCTATCTATAATAAAAAATGTCTGGTTGTGTTCCTCAATTTACTAAAAAATATCTTTCAAGATCTTCTCCTAATTTTCCTGCTAACAAATGCAGAGGTCAAAGTTTAACTGGTCAAGATGGCGAATATATGTATCTCTCTAAAAAGGATAGTAGGGGTATTTACAGATGGGTTAAACAACAACCCGGAGATCTTAGTTTCTTGAATGAAAAAAGACCTTATCGTAAGTCACCTAAGAAATCTGGTAAATCACCTAAGAAATCATCTCGTAAGTCACCTAAGAAATCTGGTAAATCACCTAAGAAATCATCTCGTAAGTCACCTAAAAAATCATCTCGTAAGTCACCTAAAAAATCATCTCGTAAGTCACCTAA
>Ga0247843_1003003_pt1 | contig 28804 bp, 34 predicted proteins | sample LaCruzMarch2017__FD_192420 | JGI IMG/M metagenome (GOLD analysis project Ga0247843, IMG submission 192420) | Freshwater microbial communities from meromictic Lake La Cruz, Castile-La Mancha, Spain - LaCruzMarch2017_8m | ecosystem: Environmental > Aquatic > Freshwater > Lake | place: Spain... | reverse complement strand
ATTTTCAATCACTGAATGCTAAATTTTTTCCTTATTCCGCCGTTGAAGAACTGTATGACTTATGCAAAAGACGCAAACTTTCCAATAAAGCGGTTAATGAAGCGTTTTTGGATTGTTTTATGGAGCCTTGCATACCGGATATGGCTGTTCATTAACCCGCTATTTTTCCCCATAAAGCCCATCACTTTTATCCATATCCCCCGTTTGGCTATATAACAACGGCTTACCATCCTGTAATTTCGCGGCGGCGATCACTTGGCAAATAGCCAGTTTGTGGTCGCCAGCTTCACAAAAATGGCTTAAACGGCAATCAAAATAAGCCAAGCTGTTTGCCAATATCGGTGCGCCAGTTTCTGCGCTCAGCCACTCGTAGCCAGCCATTTTGTCCTTGATACCGCCGCTGCCAAAATGTTCGGCAACGCTGTATTGCTGTTGTGTTAGTACATTCACCGAGCAAATTTTGCCCGCTTGCAATAATTGGTAAGAATAATTGCTGGGGTTGATGCTGATCGCTAACAGCGGTGGATTGAAGGACACTTGCATCACCCACGAGGCGGTGAAGGCGTTATGGTGTTCGCCATCGCTGACACCGATGACATAAACACCGTGGCTTAAGGTTTTAAATAGATCAGCCAGCTCAGTCATGGCTTTGTACCAGTTGGATACGCATGGATAAATCCACCGCGTGCAAATTTTTAGTCAACGCACCTATGGAAATGAAATCTACGCCTGTTTCGGCAATGGCGCGGATGTTGTGCAGGCCGATATTGCCGGAGGCTTCCAGTTCAACTTGTCCGGCGTTGATGGCGACGGCGGCGACCATATCCGCCATGCTGAAATTATCCAGCATGATGCGGTCAGGCTTGGCGTTTAGGGCTTGCTGCAATTCGGCTAAAGATTCTACTTCCACTTCAATCGGCATATTACTTTGCTGTCTAGCTGTCGCGACCGCGAGGGCAATAGAGCCTGCGGCGATGATGTGGTTTTCTTTGATTAATACGCCATCGTACAAACCCATGCGGTGATTATGGCAACCGCCACAGGCTACGGCGTATTTTTGTGCGTTACGCAAACCGGGCAGGGTTTTGCGGGTGTCCAGCACTTTACAGCCCGTGCCTGCGACGGCATCAGCATATTGCTTTGCCACGCTGGCGGTGGCGGATAAGGTTTGTAACAGATTGAGGGCGGTGCGCTCGCCTGTTAACAGGCCGCGCGCCAAACCGCTGAGCTTGCACAACACGGTGTTGCTAGCGACGTTTGCACCTTCCGCGACTTGCCAGTCAATCTGCACATTGGCATCTAAGTGGGTGAATACCGCGTTAAACCAAGCTGTGCCGCATAGCACCATAGCATCGCGGGTGATGACTTCGGCAGTGGCGCAGGTGTCAGCGGGGATTATCGCGGCGGTCAGGTCGCCGTCGCCAAGGTCTTCGGTAAGAAATGGGGCAATATCAATGGTTGGTGAGGGCATGGCAGCGTCCAAAAAACTCAAATAAAAGCGGCAGAACGCCGTAGAATAGCATGTTTGCATATCCCCCTTAAGCTTGAGTGCATGGCGTTGACTTTATCCATTACCAACCACCGCTCCGATATTGTCGGGCTGAAATATATTTATCCTGTGTTGTCCAGACGCGCAGGCGGCCTATCTATTGGCATCAATTTCAATACCAATAACGCCTGTAATTGGCGCTGTATTTATTGCCAAGTGCCGGATTTGATAACGGGTAGCGCACCTGCATTGGATTTCGCCTTGTTGGAGCAAGAATTGCGCGGTTTTTTACAGCAAGTGTTGCACGGCGATTTTTATGATGTCTTCCAAGTGCCGCCAGAACAGCGGGTCATCAAAGACATTGCCATCGCGGGCAATGGTGAACCCACCAGCTTAAAAGAATTTGCCGAAACCGTTGGCCTGATTGGGCGCATCGCCACGGAATTGGGCGTATTCCCTGAGAGCAAATTTGTGTTGATAAGCAACGGCAGCCTCATTCATTTGCCGAAAGTGCAAGATGGTTTACGGGCTTTGCACCGCTATGGTGGCGAAGTGTGGTTTAAGCTGGATAGTGCCGATGACAGTCGCCGCAAGCTAATCAACAACAGCGTGCAATCCACCGCCGCTGCTTTGGAAAACATGCGGATAGCTTCCGGGTTATGCACCACCAAAATTCAAACCTGCGTGTTTGAATATCAGCAACAAGGTTGGTCGTTATCAGAGCAACAAGCTTATTTAGATGCGCTCAACAGCATTAAAAACGATACCGCTATCGAGCAAGTAATGCTTTATACCTTAGCCAGAACTTCCGCCCAGCCAGAAGCCGGCGGGCTAGAAAAATGTTCCGCAGCGGACTTGGAAGCCTTGGCGGAACAGGTGAGGGCATTGGGGTTTAGTGTTTCTGTTAGCCTCTGATCTTTTCTGTGAAGTGAAAATAAATAATTATGAGTCGCTTGCGCGACGATTATTTTAATCGGGTTCTCGCACCCGAAGGCGAGCTACTTTCTTTTGCGCCGCCAAAAGAAAGTAGCCAAAGAAAAGGCGGCCCGGTTACCGCTTCTCCCTGCGCTCCTCGATTTTGTCCGGGGTCAGCAGAGAGGGCTTCCTGCCCTCCTGCTGACGCGCGGCTTCCCTGCCGCGCCCCTTCGGGCTGTTCCCGACAAAATCTGCGGTGCTCGGCGCGGTAAACGGGGAACAAACACGTTACTGCGTAACGTCAGTTAGCCTTTAGGCTAGTGATAAACAACAACCGCCAACTACAGGCCTAAAACCAGAACTTGTTATAATGCCGCCGATTAATCGTTCTACTGTGATGATACCCATTTTTAGGAGCAATCTGTTTTGAACAGCATACAAGATATTTCCGGTGCAATGACGGCTTCGGAGCGTCGGGCGACGTTTTCCTTGGCGAGCATTTACGCATTGCGGATGCTGGGTTTATTTATGATTCTGCCCGTGTTGTCATTATTTGCCGAGCAACTGGATGGCGCAACGCCCGCATTAATCGGTTTGGCAATGAGCATTTACGGCTTGCCGCAAGTGTTGCTACAAATCCCGTTTGGCTTGATGTCGGATCGTTTCGGGCGCAAAAAAATCATTATCATTGGCTTGCTGCTGTTTTTTTCGGGCAGTGTGGTTGCTGCGGTATCAACCAGCATTTATGGCATTTTGGTCGGCAGGGCATTACAAGGGGCGGGGGCGATTTCCTCCGCCATTATGGCCTTGGTTGCCGACTTAACCCAGGAAGTGCATCGCACCAAAGCCATGGCGGCTATTGGTACCAGTATTGGCATGAGCTTTGGTATTGGCATAGTTGCAGGCCCGGTGGTTTCGCAATTTGGCGGTATTCATGGCTTGTTTTGGTTAACGGCAGTGCTGACTTTATTGGCGATTTTTGTGCTGATCCGTATCGTCCCTAATCCAGTGCAATCAAAATTGCACCGCGATGCCGAATTTGTCCCCTCACAAATGTTCACGGCCTTAAAAAACCCAGAATTATTGCGCTTGGATTATGGCATTTTTGTCCTGCATTTAATTTTGATGGCGATATTTGTGGTCGTACCTGTGTTGATGCGCGATGCCGGATTGCCTAGAGAGCAACAGTGGTTGGTGTATTTGCCCGTGTTTGTTATTTCTATGGGCATTGCCGTGCCTTTTATCATCATTGCCGAGAAAAAACGCCGCATGAAAGCGGTTTTTATTGGCGCGATTGCGGTGTTGGTGGTCGCCACTTTGGGGTTGTCACAGTTTGCCAATAATTTAGTCGGCATCATCGCTTTCTTAGGGCTGTTTTTTTGCGGCTTTAATTTGCTGGAAGCAACCTTGCCATCGTTAATCTCAAAAACCGCGCCAGCCGATTTAAAAGGTACGGCGATGGGCGCTTATTCCAGCAGCCAATTTATGGGCTTGTTTATCGGCGGTTTAGTGGGCGGCTGGTTTAAAGGCGAATATGGCAATACTGCGGTTTTTTTGTTTTGTGCGGCGGCCTTATTCAGTTGGTTGCTGTTGTCCTTGTCGATGAAACAACCGCGATACTTGGCGAATTTACTGGTTTCGGTTGCCAATATAACAACCGCCCAAGCCACGCAAATGGCAGAAGAAATTCGCCAAATGACTGGCGTTGCCGAATGCCAGTTGCATTTTGAAGAAGCGGTCATGTACTTAAAAGTCGATAACCAGCAGTTGCCAAAAGAGCAATTACAACAGCTGATTGACCGCTACGAAACGGCTGCCAGCCAATAGGACACTAATTTCACACTACTTTAAGCGGGCTTCACTATGGAATTAAAAGATTACTTAAAAATCCTTGTCACCAATGACGGCTCTGACCTTTATCTAACCGCTGATGCGCCACCTGCCGCAAAATTCCAAGGTGTACTCAAACCCATTGAAAACATCCGCTTAACCAAAGAGCGGTTAAAAGCCATCGCCGATGAAGTGATGGACGAAGACCAGCGCAAGTCGTTTGAGCATTTGCCAGAAATGAATCTGGCTATTTCTGAGCCGGGTATTGGACGGTTTCGGGTAAATATATTCAAGCAACGCAATGCCCATGCCTTAGTGATACGGAATATTAAGGTGGATATTCCTGATGCCGATAAATTGGGCTTGCCTATCATCCTAAAAAACATCGTCATGGAAAAGCGCGGCTTGGTCTTGTTTGTTGGCGGTACGGGTTCGGGTAAATCCACCTCGCTGGCGGCTTTGATTGATTACCGCAATACCAATTCATCTGGGCATATCATCACCATTGAAGACCCGATTGAATATGTCCATTCCCACAAAAAATCCATCGTTAACCAACGGGAAGTGGGCGTTGATACCTTAAGTTACGAAGACGCGTTAAAAAATACCTTACGGCAAGCCCCGGACGTTATCTTAATAGGCGAGATACGCACCCGCGAAACCATGGAACACGCGCTGGCGTTTGCCGAAACCGGGCATTTGTGCATTTCCACCTTGCACGCCAACAACTCCAACCAAGCCTTAGACCGCATCATCAATTTTTTCCCCGAAGAACGTCGCCACCAGTTGTTACTGGATTTATCCTTGAATATGAAAGCCTTCATCTCGCAGCGCTTAGTGCCGACGGTAACAGGCAAACGCGCGGCGGCGTTTGAGATTTTGCTGACTTCCCAGCTTATTCGGGATTTAATCTTGAAAGGCGAGATGCACAGCATCAAAGAAGCCATGGAAAAGTCTGAAAATATCGGTATGCAAACCTTTGATAGCCATCTGTTAAGGCTGTTTAAAGAAGGCACAATCACTTTAGAAGAAGCCCTGCATAACTCCGATTCGCCCAATAACTTGAAATTAAAAATCAACCTGAGCGACGGCTTAGGCTCAATCGCCCCTGAAAATCCCACAGAAGCAGGCGGCTTGACTTTACAAGCAATCAGTAAAGAAGAGGAAAAAGAAGAAGAAACAGGCGGACAACAGCCTAAAATGAATCCAACTATTAAGATTACCCAGAATAGATAAGATTTAAATGGTCTTTTAAAATCAAAAATAATCTTGATTACTTGCTCAATAGAAGGAAAAACCATGACCGCGACCGAAATAGCCCAAATGACGCAAGTTGAAAGGCTGCAAACCATGGAAGCCATCTGGGATTCGCTGATTCATGACAATACAGGCATTGAATCACCCGAATGGCATCAAGACATTCTTGCGGTAAGAAAAAAGAAAATTGATGAAGGTACCGCTCAATTTCGTTCAATTGCGGCGTTGCGGGCAAAGCCAGTTAAATGAATGTTAAGCACATTCAAATACTCGCCGAAGCTGAAAATGATTTATACGATGGCCAAGCTTTTTACAGTAAACAAGGCGAACATGTCGGCAATTATTTCTGGGACAGCCTATTGTCGGACATAGAATCGTTAGCTATTTTTGCGGGTATTCATAGGCAAGAATTTGGATTCTATAGCATGTTGTCCCGCCGTTTCCCTTACGCTATTTATTATGATGTCTGTGGTGATGTCGCTTCTGTTGTTGCGGTGTTACCAATGCGAAGAAACCCTGTCTGGATCAAAGCAAACATGGACGCAAAAATCTAGCAAACTCGCGGTAGGATGGGCTGAACGCAAGGAAGCCCATCGTTTATTCATCCAACAAACCCTCTTCAGGTGAACACTATGCCAATATTAAAAAAATCACTAACACGGCTTGCAGTTCTGGCTTTATTTGCAGTCAACACTGCGGTTTTTGCCGAAGCCACCGAAAGCCACGATGCCCATCATGCCGAAAATAGCATCGATTGGCCTGGGGTTTATTACGGTTTTACACCCTGCGCCGATTGTAAAGGCATTAAAACCTCGTTGGCGTTAAACAGTAACGGTAGCTATATCTTGATGACCCAATTCGTCGGTAAATCCGAACGCGAGTTTGTTGAAAAAGGTAAATTTAATTGGGGCGAAAAAACCAACACCATTGATTTAATTGCCAAAAAAGAAGCCACCATCCGCCATTACTTTGTCGGCGAAAATGCCCTTACCCAATTGGATGAACACAGCAACTTCTACACCGGAAAAAACGCGGAAGCCTATAACCTGCGTAGAAGCGAAATGACTGAACCCAGCAAGAAGCATTCAGGACATTAAAGCCGTTACTGATTTAAACCCTATGCCTGAAAATACCGCAGCCGCCCGCCAAGCCTAGGGTTTTACGGTATAATCTCGCCCTTTATAACTCAACCCAATAAAGCCCACCGTGTCGAGTCTAAACAACGATTTATCTACCTTTCAAGGACTTATCCTTGCGCTGCAAGCCTATTGGTCAAACCAAGGCTGCATCTTATTGCAACCCTTAGACCAAGAAGTCGGCGCAGGCACCTTCCATCCCGCCACCTTCTTACGCGCCATCGGCCCAGAGCCTTGGAATGCCGCCTACGTGCAACCCTCGCGCCGCCCCACCGACGGACGTTTTGGCGAAAACCCCAACCGTTTGCAGCATTACTACCAATACCAAGTCATGCTCAAACCGTCGCCGGACAATATCCAAGAACTGTACTTAGGTTCGTTGACCGCGCTGGGTTTTGATCTGCTGGAACACGACATCCGTTTTGTTGAAGACAATTGGGAATCACCCACGCTAGGCGCATGGGGCTTGGGCTGGGAGGTTTGGCTGAACGGCATGGAAGTCACACAATTTACCTACTTCCAACAAGTCGGCGGTTTGGAATGCCGCCCGGTCACAGGCGAAATCACCTACGGTTTGGAACGCTTAGCGATGTATTTGCAAGGCGTAAAAAGCGTGTACGACTTGGTCTGGACGCGCACGCCACATGGCATTGTTACCTACGGCGACGTCTTCCACCAAAACGAAGTGGAAATGTCATCGTTCAACTTCGACCACGCCAACGTACCGTTTTTGTTCCAATGTTTCGACACTTACGAGCAAGAATGCGTCAAGCTGATTGAGTTAGGTCTGCCGCTGCCAGCCTACGAAATGGTCTTAAAAGCCTCGCACACCTTCAACCTGCTCGATGCCCGCCATGCCATTTCCGTAACCGAACGCCAACGTTATATCTTGCGCGTGCGGACTTTATCGCGTTCGGTCGCTGAAGCTTATTATGCGCGGCGTGAGTCTTTGGGTTTTCCGATGTGCCAAACCAGCTAAGGGTTATCTGCCATGTTAAAAAGACTGTATGTCCATAATTACAAATGCCTGGTTAATTTTGAAATTAACTTTGATAAGGATATTAGTCTTTTTTTAGGCGCGAATGGCTCGGGGAAATCTACGGTTTTTGAGGTTTTGACGAAGTTAAAGCGAGTAATTGTTAATGAAGAAAAAGTCGAGAATGTATTTGATGATAGTGATGCGCCACGTTGGCTAGGTAGATGCGATACCATACGATTCGAACTTGATTTTGAAAAAAGTAGTTCAACTTCTAGGTACATACTTACATTGGCTTTTAATAAATGGCCTGAAATCAGCATTGAAAAAGAATCGTTATTTATGGATAACGATATGGTTCTTGAATGTATAGACGAGATGATGGTTCTGCACGGTAACGATCAAAGGGAGATTTGGTTTGATCATTCTCGGTCAAGTTTGTCGCGTTATTATAAAGGATTGCCGTTTTTAAATTATCTAAATACCTTATTTGTAGTTCGAATTAATCCTTATGAAATGGTTTCTACTTTTAGTAAAGCTAACCTAGATGTTAAATCTGACTTTTCAAATTTTGCTGAGTGGTTTGCTGACCTGAATGAGAAAAGCCGAAGAGAAGTATCTGTTTTTGAAACTGCGATGCGTGGCATTTTGCCTGGATATGAATATTTTAAGATTGATCCAGCGGGGCAGGCCAAAGTATTGATGTTTGAATTTGAAAATACAGCCAATAAAAAACTTCCTCTTCGTTACTATTTCAACGAACTTTCAGAAGGCCAAAAAGTGCTAATTGCTCTTTATGCTTTGGTTTACTGTGTACCAGAAAACTCAATCATCTGTATTGACGAACCAGAAAACTTCTTAGCCCTACCAGAAATTCAACCTTGGCTCAACGAATTACGGGACAAATGCAAAGAAAGAAATTTACAGGCTTTGTTAATTTCTCATCATCCAAGCCTAATCAATTTCTTGGCTACAGACTCTGGTTATTGGTTTTCAAGGCAAGATAACCACACTCGTTACGAAAAAATCACTGAACAAGAAGAGGATGGTTTATCACTTGCCCAGTTAATTGAAATGGGCTGGATTTATGGCGATTAATCTTAAAGGTTATCGCATTACCGTGTTGTGTGAAGATATGGCCCAATATGATTTTATTAAGGCTTATGCTAAATCATTAGGTGCTGATAAACGTATTGATAGAATTACTCAAGCTTACAACAATGCCTCGGTATTACATTATTATCCGAAAGCTGTAATATCTTATCGACGATCTGCTACTGAAAACATTATGTTGGTTGTAATGATAGATGCCGATGAAAAAACTATCCAAGAAAGGCTAAAAGAATTTGACGAAAAATTGGATGTTGAAAAAGCCAGATTAAATCAATCCACGCGATTAAGTAATGAGAAAATTTTGCTGTTTGCGCCTATCCGAAATATTGAATCTTGGTTTCACTACATTCAAACAAATGCCGATGATATTGAAACTAAAACAGATAGCACTGGAAAAATTATTAGCTATAAAAATCAGTATAAAAACCAAGACATCAGCGAATTAGCACAAAAACTAAAAGAAGAGATTTGCCTTAATGGCTTACCTGACAACGCCCCTGCTTCGTTGCATCATGCTTGCAACGAATTGAAACGCCTGAATAACTAACGTGATTAATTTGATAACACCGTCCGTAACTTGCCATCAAGCCCATAACTACAGCAACTTTATTCAAAGCTGCTGGTTTTCTGCGCTTAACGAATCGGTAGCAAAATAACATGGCAAACTTCTTCAATTCGGTTCGGATTACTAATTTTAAATCGCTTAAGGATGTGACCTTAAACGATTGCAAACGTATCAACTTGCTGATTGGTAAGCCGAATGTGGGGAAGTCTAATATTTTGGAGGCTGTTGGGTTGCATGGTCTAGGGCACTGCAAATTAAATTCAAACCCCAATCTCAATCAATTTATTCGTTTTGAAAATATCCCAGAGTTGTTTTACGACGGAAATGTTAATGAAGAAATTTCAGTGGATATTGAAATTTCTGAGGCTAACTTTATTGGCGGTCGTCCAAGTAAATGTCGAGTGAAATATCTAGGTTCAAATATTGAAAACATAAGAGTCCCAAGTCTTGAAGATAAAGAACTTTCCATACAATTTTTGGGCGAAGAAGAAAACTCTCATTCTGAAGTTTTAGAAGAAATATTCGTAGACAATCAATTGAATGTCACTACGACAAATGGTTCGACAATCCTTGGTATAAAACAGTATAAATTTCCTACTAAATTAACTTTAAGCGGGAGAAACTTTCCCTACTTGATTCCTCCATATGGAGTAAATCTGCATTCAGTGATTCAAAGCGAAAAAACCTTAAAGGCCGATTTAGCCAACGTTCTTTCTAATTATGGATTGCAATTTCTTATTGATAACTCAATTCCTTCTTTAAAGATATGTAAAAAATTGAAAGAGCTAGGTGATGACATAATTTTTTCACTACCTTATGGCTCTATAGCAGACACTCTTCAACGCTTGATTTTTTTTAAAGCTGCGATTGCTTCTAATGTAAATTCAGTTTTACTTTTTGAGGAACCTGAAGCGCACTGCTTCCCTCCTTATATCTCTCATATCGCCAGAGAAATAATCGACTCAGAAAGCAATCAATTTTTTATTGCTACGCATAGCCCTTACATTCTCGATACATTTTTAGAATACGAACGTGACGATTTAGCCATTTATATGGCGGATTTTAAAGATGGGCAGACCGTGATTAAACGGCTGACAGATCCTGAATTAAATGATGTTTTTGAGTATGGATTAGACCTGTTTTTTAACGCAGAGCTGTTTACGGATGAAATCTAATATCAATTTCTGCGTAATGCCTGAGTGTTATCTGGATACAAACTTGGTTGAAGCCATTGCTCCTCCTCAAAGAATTGGCGGAACACAGGGCTATAACCACAAAAAAAGTTGTAATAAAGTAATTGATGAAATGGTCGGAAAGCTAAAGGATGAATTTGCATTGGGAATTGTTGATATAGACACTAGGCCATTATCTCGTACTGCTGATTTTGCTTTGATCGCTCAAAAGCAGGGCTTAAAACTTCATAAACATCAACAAAAACACCACTATTTGATCTTCCATCCGCCGATTGAGCAATGGATTTTGGATGAAGCTGAACAAGTGCGTATTAACTTAAATGATGACCGATATAATTTGCCGACCACATTGGAAGGGTTGGTTGGCGAAAAAAGTGAGTTTAGTAAACATGACCAACGGTTTACCCGCTTGTTTCGAGACTTAAAAACAAAAAATGCAATTGGTATCAATCTGCTAGCCAAATGGGTTGAGTATCTGAAAGCAAACCCTTATAACGCCGACAAAACCACGTTACAAAACCTGTAGCAACAATTAATTAAAAAAGGTCGCCCTGTGACAGAAACACAACACTTACTTTTCGAATTAGGCTCCGAAGAATTACCGCCTAAAACCTTGTTAAAACTCAGCAACGCCTTGCTGGACGGCATCGTCGCAGGCTTAAAAGCTGCTGATTTACACTTTACCGCCAGTAAAGCCTTAGCTACGCCACGCCGTTTGGCGGTGTTGATTGAAAACTTGCAAACCGCGCAGCCTGACAAAACCGTTGAAAAACGCGGCCCGGCGATTCAGGCGGCGTTTGCGCCCGATGGTTCGCCTAGCAAAGCAGCGTTGGGTTTTGCGACTAGCTGCGGTACGAGTTTCGATCAGTTGGAACGCCTAAAAACTGATAAAGGCGAGTGGTTGAGCTACACGCAAGCTGTCAAAGGCCAAACCACCGCCGAAATTATCCCTGACATTATTCGCGCCGCCATCGCCGCGCTGCCGATTGCCAAGCGGATGCGTTGGGGCAGTTTTGCCACAGAATTTGTCCGGCCTGTGCATTGGGCGGTGTTGTTGTTTGGCGATAAAGTCATCGCAACCGAAATTCTCGGCCTTACCACAGGTAACAGCACACTAGGTCACCGTTTCCACGCGCCGCAAGCCATCAGCTTGGGCAAGCCGGACGATTACCAAGCGGCGTTGTTCGATCAAGGCAAAGTGATTGCCGATATTGAACAGCGTAAAGCTATCATTCGCGAAAAAGCCGAACAAGCCGCCGCGAAAGTCGGTGGTATCGCGCATATTGAAGAAGATTTGCTGGAAGAAATTGCCGCGCTGAACGAATGGCCTGTGCCAGTGACGGGCAACTTCGACCCGCGCTTTTTAGCTTTGCCCGCCGAAGTGCTGATTACCACCATGCAAACCAACCAAAAATATTTTCCGGTGAAAAATGCCGATGGCGGATTGTTGGCGCATTTCATCACCTTCAGCAACATCGAAAGCAAACGGCCTGAATCCATCCAGCACGGCAACGAGCGCGTGGTCACGCCACGACTGGCGGATGCGGAATTTTTCTGGAATCAAGACCGCAAACAAACCTTGGCGGATCGCGTTGATAGCCTAAAAACCATTGTGTTCCAAGAAAAACTCGGTACGGTTTACGAAAAATCTGTGCGCGTCAGCAAACTCGCCGAACGTATCGCCAGCCAATTGGATGCTAACGTCGAACACGCCACCCGCGCCGCGTTGCTGGCAAAAACCGATTTGATGACCAATATGGTCGGCGAATTTGGCAACTTGCAAGGTTTGATGGGGCGTTACTACGCGCTGGTCGAAGGCGAAGCGGCGGAAGTGGCGTGGGCTTTGGAAGAGCAATATTTCCCCAAACAATCCGGCAGTGAAACCGCACCTAGCACTATTGGGCAAATCTTAGCGATTGCTGAAAAATTGGACACGCTAACAGGTATTTTCAGCGCAGGCCTAATCCCAACGGGCGACAAAGACCCGTATGCCTTGCGTCGTGCGGCTTTAGGCACGTTGCGGACAATGATCGAAAACAACCTGAGCCTGAACATTCCTGAATTATGTGCGTTTGCTTTAGAACAATTCGCGCACAGCTTCGACAAAGCCGCCACGCACTCCGCCGTGGTCGAGTTCATTTTTGACCGTTTGAAAGGCTATTGTTTGGACAAAGGCTACAGCGCGGACGAGTTTGATGCCGTGATGACTTTAGCCCCTGCCGAACCCTTGGATTTTATGCAGCGCATCGCGGCGGTGAAGGCGTTCCGCCAATTACCAGAAGCCGACAGCTTGGCGGCGGCAAACAAACGTATCCGCAATATCCTGAAAAAATCTGACACTGCCCCAGCAGCTAATGTGGGTAAATTAGTGGAAGCGTCTGAAATCGCCTTGCTGGCCGCCGCCGAGCAATCAGCACAAGATATTCAACCTTTATTAGCGCAACACGATTACCAAGCAACTTTAAACCGCTTAGCAAGCCTGCGCGAAGTGGTCGATGCGTTTTTTGATAACGTGATGGTGATGACTGATGACGCAGAACTGCGCGCCAGCCGTTTGGCGTTGTTGAATCTGTTGTCCGAGCAATTTTTGACGTGCGCGGATTTGGCGAAATTACAATCTTAAGGTGACAGCCATGCAAACGATCAGTGACGAACACGGCAATATCACAGGTGTTATTGTGCCGATAGACTTGTGGCAAAAAATCCAGCCGCAATTAAGTCCTGATTTACTTGCAGGCAGCGAAAAACAACCGCGCCCGATTGGTTTAGCAAAAGGGCTTTGGTCGGTGACAGAGGATTTTTTCGAGCCTTTGCCCGATGAATTACTCGATGCGTTTGAAGGCAAGTGATGCGGGTTTTATTGGATACTTGTGCTTTTATTTGGTTGACCACCGATGCGCCAGAACTGACAGCAAACGCGAAAGGCATTTTTCAAAACCCAGATAACAGCATTGCTCTGAGTGTGGTATCGATTTGGGAAATATTGGTTAAACATGGCATAGGTAAACTGGCTTTGCCTGAGCAATCGGAGATATTTATTAGCCAGCAATGTGAGCAACATCGTATTGATATTTTGCCTCTGAACCACACAGCGGTATTACAACTGGGACGTTTACCTAGCCATCACCGAGATCCATTCGATAGGATGTTAGTTTGCCAAGCCATTGAACATGAACTAACTATGCTGACGCCAGATCATTTCATCGCCGAATATCCAGTGGCTACAATTTGGTAAGCCTTGAAAAATAACTATGTCTAAATTTATTCTCCTAGACCGCGACGGCGTCATCAACCAAGAATCACATGATTTCATCAAATCGCCGGAAGAATGGCAGCCGCTTGCTGGCAGTTTAGAAGCCATTGCCTTGCTCAACCAGCACGGTTATCAAGTCGCGGTCATCACCAACCAATCCGGTTTGGCGCGAGGCATGTTTACCGAAACCGACTTGGCGCAAATCCATGCCAAAATGCAGCGTATGGCGATTGAGCATGGCGGCAACATCAGTGCGATTTATTATTGCCCGCATGGCCCTGGCAGCACTTGTGAATGCCGCAAACCTAAGCCAGGTTTGTTGCTGCAATGTGCCGCCGAGCATCAAATCGACTTATCTGCAACGTGGATGGTTGGTGATTCTTACCGCGATTTACAAGCGGGCATTGCCGCTGGTGCCCGGCCTGTGCTGGTAAAAACGGGCAATGGCCTAAAAACTTTAACCGAACACCCTAACCTTAACTGCCTAATCTTTGACACGCTTTATGACGCAACCCAATACCTCATTTCAAGGCAATAAAATCCGGCTTTATCTCGGCTCGGCGTTGTTGTTTATCACCATGATGACCACCGCGCTAGCCATAGGGCCAATCGTGCTGGTCTGCGCGGGCTTTCCCTTTGCCGTCCGCTATCACATGGCTAAGCTGTGGGTGGCGTTAATTTTATGGACTGCCAAAGTTTGTTGTGATTTGGATTATAAAGTTGAAGGCTTGGAGCATATTAAAGGCATTGATGTCGGTATCGTCTTGTGCAAACACCAATCCGCTTTTGAAACCATTGCTTTACGGCTGATTTTTCCGATACAAACCGCTTTGCTAAAGCAATCCTTGCTGAAAATTCCTGTTTGGGGTTGGGCGTTGGCGATGTTAAAACCGATAGCGATTGACCGCAGCAAACAACGGGAATCGTTGAAAATTCTGCTGAAACAAGGCAAAGCTTGTTTGGATGAAGGCATTTGGGTGGTGGTATTTCCTGAAGGCACGCGGGTTGCGCCGGGTGAGGAAAAAAAATTCAATGCGGGTGGCGCACTTTTGGCAGAGAAAACTGGCTATCCAGTAATTCCGGTTGCCCATAATGCTGGCGAGTATTGGTCGCGCAATAGTTTTTTAAAATATCCTGGCACGATTACAGTAAAAATCGGCCCAGTAATTGAAACCAAAGGCCGTAAAGCCACTGATATTAATGCCGAAGCCGCCGCTTGGATTGCACAAGCGATGACAGAATTATGATTTTATGAATTAACATATATATTTATAGCTTAAAACACCTTTTACGCTTAAGCCTTCCCAACCTAATAAGAAAAAAAATACCATGAACAAACGCTTACTGATAATTCTTGCCGCCTTGTTATTAGCCGCGTGTGCGGATAAGCAACAATACTACCAAGCGGTTTTGGAACAAATGGAAAAAGAACCGGATTTGAAAGATTATAAAATCACCCCTGAGTACATGGCGGATTGTGTGGTGGATTTGTCCGCACAGAATATGCCTGGGGTGTTTGCCTTAGATCCACAACGCATGACTGCTTACCGCAGTTACGCAAAAATGCTGACTTTAATGAAAGCCGAAGACCCGAAAAAAACCATGGAAGAATTGCGGATGGAATTTGGTTCGCCAAAAGCGTTGGCAGAAGCCCATACCAATTACACAGAAAGTTTGTTGGAATGCTATACCACGGTGATTTCTAAATCCGAAAAAGAATCGGATAAAAAAGAGCCGACTAAGCCAGCAGAAGCCCCAAAAGAAGAAGTTAAAAAATAACCCCAGTTCGATATAAAGAAATGTCCACGAAAAACACAAAAAACACGAAAAATTAAACTATAAATTTCAATAACTTAATATTTCATGTTTTATCGCTTTCGTGCCTTTTCGTGTGTTTCGTGGACAACAGTTTCTTATGTCGAACTGGGGTTTAATTAGGAGTCCAAAACATGTTTTGGACTCCTACGTAACCTCAGTTCGATATAAAGAAATGTCCACGAAAAACACAAAAAACACGAAAAATTTAAACTATAAACTTCAATAGCTTAAGCTTTCAGGTTTTATCGCTTTCGTGCCTTTTCGTGTGTTTCGTGGAAACAGCTTCTTATGTCGAACTGAGGTTAAAAAAAATAGTTATGTGATGCTAAAGCCAGCGCATTGCTGATTTTACTGTCTCGCAAAGTAAAAAGGCCCAGCAGGTTTTCCTGCTGGGCCTTTTTTGTTTGTGGCGATGGCTTACGCTTTGCTTGCTACCAAGTCTTTCAAATAAGTAGCGAAATCGTCTTTTAATTCTTTATGCAACAAACCGTATTCTACGTTGGCGATCAAAAAGCCGAGTTTTGCGCCGCAATCGTAACGTTTACCGTCAAATTGGTAAGCTAATACTTGCTCATCGTTTAATAAATCTGCGATAGCATCAGTCAGTTGGATTTCTCCGCCTGCACCGCGTCCGGTGTTTTTGATTTTGTCAAAAATGGCTGGATTCAAAATATAACGACCAACTACCGCCAAATTGGATGGCGCAACATCGGGTTTTGGTTTTTCGACAATGTGTTCAATCGCGCCGAATTTGCCAGTGAAATCGCTGGTTCTAACGATGCCGTATTTATCTGTTTCGCTAGGGTCTACAGGCTCAACGCCTAAGATAGAGCATTGTTTTTCATTGTAAAGTTCAACCATTTGCGCCATACAGCCACGGTTGCCATCTTCAATTAAATCATCTGGCAAGATGACTGCGAATGGCTCATCGCCGACCACAGAATGCGCGCAGTAAACCGCGTGGCCCAAACCCAAAGCTTCTGATTGGCGGATAAACACGCAAGAAATGCCTTCAGGCACGGTGTCTTTAAGGATTTTTAAAATTTCGGTTTTACCGCGCATTTCCAATTCGGTTTCCAATTCGTAAGCTTTGTCGAAATGGTCGGTGATGGAGTTTTTGGTGCGTCCGGTGATGAAAATCATGGTATCAATACCTGCCGCAACCGCTTCTTCTACGGCATATTGCATCAAAGGTTTATCAACAATCGGCAACATTTCTTTTGGCACGGCTTTGGTAGCAGGCAAAAATCGTGAGCCTAAACCAGCAACAGGAAAAACGGCTTTGGTAACTTTCTTATTCATCTAAAGGTTTCCTTCTAGTTAAGTTTAAAAATTCAAGGCGGATGCCAACACAGGTTTACAGGCGACCGTATTGGTCGTTATAGCGGATAATATCGTCTTCCCCCAAATAGCTCCCCGATTGTACTTCGACAATCTCCAGCGGGATGACACCTGGGTTTTCCAAACAATGGACAACGCCCAGTGGGATAAAAGTGGATTCGTTTTCAGATAACAGCAGTTTTTCGTCGCCTTTGGTGACTAAGGCCGTGCCTTTGACCACCACCCAATGTTCGGCGCGGTGATGGTGTTTTTGCAACGATAAACGCGCGCCGGGTTTTACCACAATGCGTTTGGTTTGATGGCGGTTGCCGGTATCGACCAAATCATAATGTCCCCAAGGCCGATACATTTTCCGATGCACATCGGCTTCGCTGCGTTTTTGTTGTTTCAGCTGGGCAACAATATCTTTTACTTCCTGCCCACGATTTTTCGGCGCAATCATAACCGCATCGCCAGTTTCTACCACAATCAGGTCATCAATACCGATAACCGATACCAAACGGTGTTCGGCGTGGATAAAGGAATTGTGGCAATCAATGGTCAGCACATCGCCTTTGATGGCATTGCCAGCGGCATCTTTTTCGGCGACATCCCATAAGGCCGACCACGAGCCGACATCACTCCAGCCTGCATCCAACGGAATCACTACGGCTTTGTCGGTTTTTTCCATGACCGCGTAATCGATGGAATCAGCAGGGCAGCGGCTAAATAATTCCTTATCTAAGCGCACAAAATCCAAGTCGGTATTGGCGGCGGTGAGCGCCAAGCGGCAGGCGGCGAGCATTTCTGGATTAAATTTTTCCAATTCTGCCAAAAAACTGCCAGCGGTAAAGGCAAACATGCCGCTGTTCCAAAAATAATCACCGCTTTGCAAATACGCGGTAGCGGTCGCTAAATCCGGTTTTTCTACGAATGCGGCAACATTATAAGCATCGCCATGCGGTTGTTCGCCGCGTTTGATGTAACCGTATCCGGTTTCAGGGCAGTCAGGGACAATGCCAAAAGTGACTAAAAAGCCTTGCTTAGCTAAATCCCGTGCTGCCAGCGCCGCTGCTTGGAAAGCGTAAATGTCGGCAATCACATGGTCAGCAGGCAAAACCAGCAAGACATCATCAGGAGAGTTTGCCGATAATGCCGCCATTGCCACGGCTGGCGCGGTATTTTTACCGACGGGTTCAAGAATAATCGCGGCGGGTTTTATGCCGATTTCCCATAATTGTTCCGCCATCATAAAGCGATGGTTTTCGTTGCAGACCGCTATCGGCGCATTCAGTCCGCCGATGCCATCTAAGCGCAACAAGGTTTCTTGGATCATAGTTTTGGCAGAAACCAAGGGTAAAAATTGCTTGGGGTGTTGTCCGCGCGAGAGGGGCCATAATCTCGTACCTGAGCCGCCTGACAAAATTACAGGGATCATTTGCTATTGTCCTTGGATGAAAACGATTGCTTAAGTGTAGTGGAAACTTGTGGATATGCTGGTAAATCTAGCAGGGCATTATACTGTAGGCCTCGCTAATTTAGCTTTGAAAATCTGTGGCAAACATCTCACTGCTACAATCATAGCCAGCAAGTTTTTCCGCATGATGAATTTCAAGGTAAACTTGTCGGTATTTGAACTGACTGAGTGTAACCATGCGGGTTAGCAAGTATTTACCATTGTTGTTGATGACTTCATTACTGTCGGGGTGCGCCAGTTTTGGCAAAGGCGTTACCGAGGCGCTTTTAGAAAAACAGACCGCAGATGATACCCGCATGTGCAAAATTTGGGGCAAAGCCTTTACGGGTATCAGCCCGTTTTTGGGTAACCGCCAACAAACCATGAAAGTCCTGATGGTGCATGGCGTAGGCAACCATTTGCCCGGCTATTCCACGCGCTTGCTAGAAAAACTGGCAGATCAGTTAGATTTGCCAGTTATGTCGTCAACTAATAAAAACATCAGCCTGACCAGCTCATTTGATAACAGCAAAAACCTGGGCAATTTACGGATTAATCGCTTGCTAAGTAGAGATCGGCAACGGGAATTGCTGTTTTATGAACTGACTTGGTCTAGCATCACCGCCAAACAAAAAGAAATCCTAGCCTACGACAATTCCGGCGAATACGCTTTCCGCCGCGCGGAAGTGAATGATTTGTTGAAAAAATTCTCCAACGACACCGGCCCCGACCCGATCATTTACTTGGGCGATAGCCATAACGATATTTTGGTTTCATTTGCCCAAGCATTTTGCTGGATGACCAAAAGCAATTGGCAAGATTTGCCGACGGACGCGCATCAAGCTTGTTCATTTAATGAGCCAGCCGCCGCCGTCAATTTACGCAACGACCAATACGCCTTTATTTCCCATAGCCTAGGCAGCCGCATCACCATTGACGGAATGCAACGCATCGCAGGCCTGATTAACTCCCGTGAAGTCGCCTTTCAAGATGCCTTAAAAGCCAAAGAAATCCCTATTTACATGCTCTCCAACCAATTGCCGATGCTGCAATTGGGGCGCGGCCTACCGGAAGTCAGCGGGCAAAGCGCAGAGTATTGCCGCCCCGACGGCGCGAAATATAACCAGCGTATGCTCAGCAAAACCCCCATCATGGCCTTTAGCGACCCCAATGATTTATTGAGCTACGCCATCCCGCGCAGCTTTGCCGACAAATATCTGGATTCGCGTTTGTGCGCCGATGTCACCAATATCAGCATTAATGTCGCCACCGTGTTTGATGCCTTTGGTCTAGGTAAACTCGCCAACCCGCTAGATGCCCACGTCGGCTATGATAATGACGACCGCGTAATTGCCTTAATCGCCAAAGGTATCGGCAACGCCAATACCGCCGCAATCGTTAAAAACCGTTGCAACTGGGTAGAAGCGGTTGATTGATGGTTGTAATGTGGAGTGTAAACTCGGTTTGTATTGGTACAAGCCTAGGCTTGAACTCCCAACCACCAGATTTAATCCATTACCTAATTGTTGGCATTTAGCCCGTTTTAAAAATAGGAGTTAGCTTGTTATGAGAACGTACACAGCAATTGTCGAGCGCTGTCAGGACACTGGTTTTTATGTGGGTTTTATTCCTGGTTTTCAGGGCGCACATACCCAAGCAGAAACCTTAGATGAACTTAATCAAAATCTTCGGGAAGTTATTGAAATGCTGCTTGAAGATGGTGAGCCAATGATGGAATCTGAGTTTATTGGCACTCAAAATGTTGTTGTGGCTTAAATATGGGGCATTTACCCGTCCTAAAACCTCGTGAAGTTGTTGCCTTGCTGGAAACATTGGGTTTTGTTGAGATACGTCAGCGAGGTTCGCATAAGCAATTCCGTCATCCAGATGGGCGATGCACAACCGTACCGTTTCATGCAGGCCGTGATTTGTCGCCAATTTTATTGCGGCAAATTGCAAAAGATATAGGCTTGACCGTTGAAGAGCTGCTCAAAACGCATTTTTAGTGCGCGGTAAGTAGCCGTATGTTACTGGAATCCAAAACATGTTTTGGACTCCAAAAAATAGCACCCCATCAGCCAACAATTGTTTAATACCTGACGTTACCCAGTAACGCGCTTTTCTCCCGTTTGCCGCGTCGAGCACCGCAGTATTTGTCGGGAATAGCCCGAAGGGGTGCGGCATGGAAGCCGCACGGCGGCAGATGGGCAGGAAGCCCATTCTGCCGTCCCCGACAAATGCGAGGAGCGCAAGACATGAGCGGCAATCGGGCCGCCTTTTCTTTGGCTACTTGCTTTTGGCGGCGCAAAAGAAAGTAGCTCGCCTTCGGGTGCGAGAACCCGATTAGAAAAACTGTCGCGATAGCGACTCATCATAATAGTTTTTATATCGCAGAAAATGTCTGCGTAACACCATTAACCCCCAGGATGACACCATGAAAACCGTAGACACCCTTATCCACGCCCGATGGATAATCCCCGTTGAGCCAGAATCGGTGGTTTACCCGCACCACAGCCTTGCCATCCACAACGGGCGTATCGTTGATATATTGCCCACCGAACAAGCCCAGCAAAATTATCAGGCAACTAACGAAGAACATCTGCCTAAGCATATTTTGCTGCCAGGTTTAATCAACTGCCACACCCATGCCGCCATGAGTTTACTGCGTGGGGTGGCTGATGACTTGCCGTTAATGGATTGGCTACAAAACCATATTTGGCCTTTGGAACAACAATGGGTGAGCGAAAGCTTTGTTAAAGATGGCACCGATTTGGCAATCGCAGAAATGCTCCGCAGCGGCACCACCTGTTTTAACGATATGTATTTCTTCCCCAATATCACCGCCAAACAAGCCGTACAAGCTGGCATCCGCGCCAGCATTGGTTTGGTGGTGTTTGATTTCCCCACCGTTTGGGCGCAAAACAGCGATGAATATCTCGAAAAAGGCTTGGCCTTATACGACCAACTGCGTGGGCAACCGCTATTGACGGCAACGTTTTCGCCGCACGCCCCGTACACGGTTTCTGACCAACCCTTAGAAAAAATCCGCACACTGGCGGATGAATTGGAATTGCCCGTGCATATCCATGTCCACGAAACCCGCCATGAAGTTGAACAAGCCCTGCTAGAACAAGGGCTGCGGCCTTTGCAACGGCTGCATAAACTGGGCTTGGTGAATCCCTCATTGCTTGCCGTACACATGACGCAACTAGATGCCGACGACATTGCCTTGATGGCAGAAGCGGGCGCACATATCGTCCATTGCCCCGAATCCAACTTAAAACTCGCCAGCGGATTTTGCCCGATAGCGCAATGTATCGCAGCCGGAGTCAACGTCGCCCTAGGTACAGACGGTGCTGCCAGCAATAACGATTTAGACATGCTGGGCGAAATGCGTACCGCCGCGTTATTGGCAAAAGCCGTTGCCGACAACGCCAGCGCCGTGCCAGCCATGACCGCGTTACGCATGGCAACCATCAACGGCGCGAAAGCCTTAGGTTTAGATAATGAAATCGGCTCATTAACCATCGGCAAAGCGGCTGATGTCATCGCCATCGATTGCAGCGATTTAGAAAGCCAGCCGCTGTTCAACCCCATCTCACAATTGGTGTACGCCACCGACCGCAAACAAGTCAGCGATGTTTGGGTGGCTGGCAAACGCTTGTTAAAAGCGCGGCAACTGACCACCATCAATCGCGACGAATTACTGGAAAAAGTCGCCAGTTGGCAACAGCGTTTGGCAAGCCATGGCTAAAGCGGTCGATTACCTGATTGTTGGTCAAGGCTTGGCGGGCAGTTTGCTGGCTTGGGAATTGTTACAACGCGGCTTTCGGGTAATGGTGGTGGATAACGGGCAAGAAAACGCCTCGCAAATCGCCGCTGGTTTAATCAATCCGGTAACCGGTATGCGGTTGGTGAAATCTGCCGATAGTGAAGTATTACTGCCTGCCGCCAAACAGCGTTACGCGCAATTGGCGGCATTTTTTCGGCAAGATTTTTATGTAGAAAAGCCCATGCTGCGCTTGTTCCGCAGCCAAGCCGAAGCCCAGCAAGCCGCGCAACGCCAAGCCAATCCTGAATACCACGCGTATTTGGGCGACATTTACCCAACCGCAAAACACCTGGATGGCCTGCTTACTCCGTACGGTTATCTCGTCCAAAAACAAACTGGGTATCTGCTGACCAAATCTTTATTAGCGTGTTTAAAAGATTTTTTCATCGCCAACCATAGTTATCAACAAAGCGATTTTTGCTATCAACAACTGCAAATCACACCCAAACTGAGCTGGCAAAACCTTGCCCCGAAACAAGTGGTTTTTTGCCAAGGCTACCAAGCCATGAATAATCCGTGGTTTGCTTGGTTGCCGTTTCAAGCGGTAAAAGGCGAAATCCTCAATTTACGCCATCAAGGCGTGTACTTGCCGGATTACTTGTTAAATTACGGGCGTTGGCTGTTACCGTTGGATGATAAAGAATGCCGCATCGGCGCTACTTTCGATCACCAAACCTTAGATTGCCAAACCACAGCCGCAGCCGCCCAGCAATTATTAACCGCCGTGGCAGACATTGCCCCCGCGTTAGCGCAAGCCCAAATAAGCCAGCATAAAGCCAATATCCGCCCCTGTACCGTCGACAAAAAACCGTTTATAGGCCGTCATCCGCAACTGCCGCAATTGGCAATTTTTAACGGCTTTGGCGCGAAGGGCAGTTTGCAGATACCGTGGTACAGCCAGCAATTTGCCGACAGCTTAAGCACTAACGCCCCACCACCCGCCAACATCCAACGTCACTATGCCACGCATTTCCTTAACCAGCCACGCCCAGCAATTACTTGAAGCCCGTTTAACCGCAGGCGACATCGCCATCGATGCCACTGTCGGCAATGGACACGACACCGCGTTTTTGCTCGCTCAAGTACAAGCCTCAGGCCAAGTCTACGGCTTCGACATCCAAGTCGCCGCGATAAGCGCAGTGCAAACCAAACTAGGCGCACCACCAAACCTGCATTTAATCACTGCCAACCATGCCGACATGGCGCGCTTCATCCCCGAAGCCCAGCACGGCAACATCCGCGCCTGCATGTTTAATTTAGGCTACTTGCCCGGCGGCGATAAAACCGTCATCACCCAAACGCCATCCACCTTAACCGCCTTGACTGCCGCCAGCCAATTATTAGCAATACGCGGCCTGCTCAGCATCATCGTCTATCCCGGACACCCCGGCGGTGACGAAGAAGCCCACGCCGTACAAGCATGGGCAGAACACTTGCCCAACGGACAATTTACCCTCAGCCAAATAACCAGCCAAACAGCATCGGCAAGGGCACCGAGATTATTGATGATTGAAAAAATTGCCGGGTAGGGGATAGCGTTTAACCAGTATATAAGCCAAACGCGTTTAATAAACGGAGCGCGTGCATCCTGCCCGCCATTTACCGCAAAGATAACCCCACACCAAAAGCCTCAGCAGTCAGCGAATATCAAATAACCCTGCTGCTCAAACGATATACCGTGAAATATCTTGGTAAACCGTTTAAGTTTTAAAAACCCTAAAAAACTCCCCCTGTTCTCCCATTACATCCCCTGTGTTTTAACAGATACTACACACCATGTTGAGGAAGCGGCTACCAAACGCAATCAAAAAGCCGCATAGATAATTACTAAAAAAATGGCCCAAACGTTTTAGTTTAAGGCCATTTAATCCAGCCAAAATCAGGGGAACAAAACATGACCAGACTGCCAGAAACCGTCACCAGCAAATTCACCGACTTGTTCGCCACGCTGCACTACGCCGCCGATGATTTAAAAATTATCGGGCAAGAAGCCATGTTAAGCGGTGATTTTTCGCAAGTGACTGACAGCATGGAAGCCTGCAAAAAACTGCAAGCGTTAGAAACCGACATCAAAGCCGCCGTGACTAATTTCCACACCCAATACCCAGCGCAGGCGGTGGAAAAAACGGGCTTCCACAAAAAAGACAAACGCCGCACCCGCAAACAAGGCGGGCGTTTACGCGTCACCGTAGCGGGTAAAATGATCCAAGAAAACACCCTAGCCGAAACATTTGTGGAAGCCTTGAAAGTGTTTGGCTTGGAGCGAGTGGCGAAGTTGGATAAGAAAGTCACCTCGATTCCGCTGATCGCCAGAACTCCGACTAAAGACTACCAAACGCAAGCGCGTTGTGATGGCTGGTTTATCACCACCCATGTCAACAAAGTCACCGCGACAACAGTATTGCAAGAAATCGCCAAAGCCTTGGATATGCCGTTGAAAGTAGAATGTATTGAACGGTGATAAGCTGAAACCGATAACACCCCTCTAAGGAATGTTATCGGTAAAATCAACTCATCAGCGTGTTAGCTTGGTAAACAAGCACAACACCAAAGCCTAGGCAATCAAGCATCCGGTGATTGTCCTAAGCAAACGAACCTAACAAAAACGCACAAAAACCAAAGGCCGAAACCATGACCGAACAAAACACCTTGTCAATTTCTGAATTGCAACAACTAGCCAACGCAGAAGATGCACAAGCCCAATTTGCTTTAGGTTTGTATTATTCAACAATAATAAAAGACTGGGTGTGCGAATTAGAGGAGGGCTGGGAGTTTAAAACAAAACTCTTTGGTGAATGGCTAATGGATAGTCTTGGTAGAGAAACAACTATTGACTGTAAAATTTTATCGGCCTTTCATGCCGCTCAAAATAATCAGGAAACAAAAGACGAAACGGCCTTTATTTGGTTTAAAAAAGCAGCTGAACAAGGCATTTTGGATGCGCAATATGCAGTAGCCCGTTGTTATTTAGAAGGAAAAGGCACAGGGCAAAGTGATGGCTTGGCATTGATATGGGCAGAAAAAGCCAGCCACCAGGGATTTGGTGAGGCGTTTGGTTTATTAGGCGATTTATACCGTGAAGGTAGAGGTGTCGAGCAAGATGATAAACGTGCGCTAGAGAGCTACGAAAAAGCAGTCAATGCAGGAGTAATCGGCGCCCAATCTAAACGAACTGACATGCTTCTGATGTGGAAGGATATTGCAGACTTCAGCAAATCCAAGGAAGTTGTTGTAAAACGAGTTGAAAAAATTGAAAAAAACTTTAACAACGCTATAGCTTATTTAGAAAAGCATTATTCATCACCTATATACTCAGAAGGGTATGATGAAAATAACCCAGAACCTATTGACAAATTTATACATGTGGCCAGAGATTTATTTAACTCGCTAGCCGTACTCTCCAAAGGTTATGCAGAGGGTGAAGTTTATGAAAAAACAATTAGTAAGTTACTTCAAGAAAAAGAAAAAGAAATGATCGCATTCTTCACTCACACACTGCGTAACGCTTTTGCCACAGCACCAGAGTCACTAAGGCAAGCCATCCAATTGCTTGGGGGCGATGACTACGAAAAAGACACCAAGCACTATCAGGCCATCAACAAAATTGCCGCGTTGTTTTCCACGTTGTCGTTGACCGATTGCCTGATTGACACCTTTAAGCAGTCCATCAGCGACCCGCAAGAATTCAGGCAATCTTGGCAAAATGACCACACAGGCGAAGCCACGCCTAAATGGGTGGTTGCCTCCGCCTTGCGACAAGCGTTAAACCGTATCATTTTTATGAGCGATACCGCCGAGCTAAGAAAGCTGCTCAATAACCCAGAAACGGCGTTAATCAAAGCAACTCGCAAGTCGTTCATTGAAGAAGTTTTGCCGTTGAATGTTGATAGCTACGGCGTTGAGGTATTCTATGGCTGGACGCTGGCTCATATTCCGGCGGTTGATGTATTCATAGCCGACAGCGACACGCTAAACTTTGGTGTGAATCAAATCCGCTTTTCCTTGTTGTTTGCCATCACCTCCGAGCTTATTTTGAACGCTTTGAAATATTGGGACGGAGAAAACCGCATTCAAATTGCTTGGCAATTGACGGAACAAGGCAGCTATGTGTTTTCGGTTAAAAACCATTGTAAGGCCAATGCCAGTAGCAATTTGGCAGGCACGCACAAAGGTTTGGCATTTATCAACCGTTTGGTGGAACTGTTGGGCAATCAAGCACAATTTGTCTGTAAAAGCGAAGACCAGCTTTTTACCGCTGAGTTAATTTTAACTAAGGCTTTGTTTGACGGGGAATCATGAATATTTTGTGGATTGAGGATTTTGACAAATTAGACCCAGGCACAGCGACGCTGAATCTAATGTTTCAGGATTTAATCAGCTTTGATAATTGGGATGAAGATGAGCTGAGTTTATTGAGCAAACCCAGCGATTTGGAAAAGTTTTTCAAAGAAAACTCAGCCTTGCATTGCGTCTTTTTATGCCGCCATTATTTTGATTATGTTGATTTTAAAACCAACAAGGATTTAACCAAGGGCATTGATGCCGTCATTATTGATATTCGCTTGGACAATAAGGTCGATTTTAATGATGCGATACCCAGCGGCTTTAATGACAAAGCCAAGTTTCATCAAGAGGCGGGTTTTTATATTTTCAATGATTTGGTGCATTTAGGCTTTCCTGCCGAAAAAATGTGTTTTATGACAGGGGAAAAGAATTCATTCGACACGTTCAAAACCCGATGCAGTGATATTTATATTCTAGAAGTTGTAGGTTTTGAAAAAAGTAATGCGGAGTATGGAAACTTAAGGAAATGGATTAAAGAGCGGGAATCTGATTATGTAAATTTAAGGCGGGGGATTATTGAAGGTTGCCAATATCTTAAAAAATTTAATCAACCACCGACCGCATTTAACCAATTTCAAGAATCAGGAAAGGAAACTAATGTTGATGAAATACGCGATTATTTACAGATTTTGGAAAACTTTTTACCCTTACGAAAACCTGATGATGAAACCATCTGTTATAAACTTTTTCTCAGAACCTTAACGCATGAATGGGAATCCGCTAAACCTGAAAAAATAAAGGGATTAGCGTGGATTATGAAAAGCACTCGTAATTGGATAACGCATAATTCCAATTTATTTAATGCGCTTGATGAAAAAATGTTGGCCTATCTATTCATTATCAATGTGCGCGTTATGTTTGATTTTGATAAAAAATTTGAATCGTATGAAAAAATATTACTGAATTTATTTGCAACTGATGCTTTAACAGAACAATTGTTTAAAGATAAAAGTAAAAATAAATTAATTCCAATCGGTGACGCTTATTGTGATATTAAAAATCTTGCTTTGGATATTAACGCTAAAGATGCTTTTGTCTTCAGTACGTTAGCCAATAATATTCAAGAAAGTAATTCAGCCATCAGACATGATAAGCAATTATTTTCTAAACTGCTTTATCAAATGTTTTGGTTAATTAATTCATATCCTCGCGTAGATACAAAAAATCGAAAGCTATTAGAAATAAATTTTTCTGATTTTTATTATGTTGATGAAAAAACGTATCTTTTTGAATTAGCACGGCATATCTACAACCGCAGTTTTCCATAGGGCAAAAAACATGAAAACCCTGCAATTCAACACCCACATAGAAAATAACGCCCAACTTCACTTAACGCTGCCCTCTGAATATGCCAATCAAGATGTCGAGTTGGTGGTGATTATTCAGCCGCGTAAGGAAACATTGGCACAACAAAGCTGGTTAGCGTTTATCAATCAAAGCTATGGCTGTTTGGCGGACGATCCTTTAGAACGTCCAGAGCAACCACCCCTCAATGAAATTGACATGCTGTTATGAACTATTTATTGGATAGCAACGCTTGTATTGTTTTTCTAAACAAGCGTTCCGAACCGTTAAAACAGCGGTTGGAGTTATGCCAACCACAACAAATCGTTTTGTGTTCGGTGGTCAAGGCAGAATTGCTTTACGGTGCAATGAAAAGCCAGAATCCCAAGGCCAGTCTGTTTAAAGTGGAAAATTTTTGCGCCCATTTCCAATCGTTGCCCTTTGATGATAAAGCCGCTTTAGTTTACGGCAAGATACGCAGTGAATTAAGTGCAATAGGCAAACCCATTGGCGCGAATGATTTTATGATTGCCGCTATCGCGTTAGCCAATGACGTTACGCTTATTACCCATAACACGCGTGAATTTAGCCGAGTCAGCGGCTTGTTATTAGAAGATTGGGAGTTGTAATCATGAACAGAACTGAAATTGAACAAGCTGTATTAAAAGAAATGCACGCTTTACCGTTGGATAAAGTGGAAGCTACGTTAAATTTTGTGTTGTCTTTAAAAAACCAACTCGTTAAAAAAAGGCCGTTAGGCTTATTAAAAGGTAAAGTGGAATTTGTCATCGGGGATGATTTTAAAATGACGGACGAAGAGTTGTTGAATTCATGAACAGCTACTTGCTCAATACACACAGCGGTGACGCACTGGATATTTGGGTGACTTTGATTGAAATAGGACTTTCGCTCCCCTGAAAAAAGTAGTGTATGTTATCTGGCATGATAACGAAGAAAAAATACATAGAATACCTGATCAGCACCCCGATCAATTACACCTGCCATAACTTGTCCGAACATCTG
>Ga0247843_1002999_pt1 | contig 28826 bp, 20 predicted proteins | sample LaCruzMarch2017__FD_192420 | JGI IMG/M metagenome (GOLD analysis project Ga0247843, IMG submission 192420) | Freshwater microbial communities from meromictic Lake La Cruz, Castile-La Mancha, Spain - LaCruzMarch2017_8m | ecosystem: Environmental > Aquatic > Freshwater > Lake | place: Spain... | reverse complement strand
ACTTATCTTAATACGTAATTATCTATTTTGTGAGCCGATAGGGACTCCGCATCCGAGAATAGGAATTCATACCACAGATGTCACGTAAATCTATGTGTCCTGCATGATCACCGGTAATGTTGCCTCAGCGGCGACGCCGGCAACAACTAGTGGCAGCACCGTCACTAGTGGACCGCAACCTCCGATGAAGAAAGCACCACCGACGAGTATTGACGGCGCTGTGCACTTCACTTCACAGCAACAGTCCATGAACAAGCAGCAACTGTCGTCATCCTCATCGACCAAGGCTGCAAGCGTTCTTGGTCAGAACGCATCGCCGTCGTCATCTCAGTCACATCAATCGAACCCAGCCGTGGCAACAGCGCAACTTCATCAGCAGCTCAAACTTGAGCGCGGACGTATCGCACGGCGGGAGCTACTGGAATTGGATGCCATTGAACGTGCCTTTCGTGATGATATGACTGTATGGGCCGGTCCAACAAAGGTCATACCACATCCATCATCACGAGGAGGTGGAGATAATAATACTCAGGGTTGGATGTATGGGGGAGGATATGCAGGTATTGGTGGCCGAACATGGATGGAGGCTACATCGTCATCGCATTCACCTGCATGTAATGATGGTAGTAGTAATCGATCATTATCAGCACCATCATCATCATCATCATCTTCTTCTTCATTCCTCCTTGATGATGTGAAAATTGTAGACAAGTCACTTCATGCCAATGGACTTACACGGCATGACCTTACACCAAAAGCTTACGCCTGTTTCCTCGAACAGGCACGTCGATTCGGATTAGAGTTACTTGCCAATGCACGTGATTATGCCATCCACGCCAAGCGTAGTAATGGGGGGATACAACCGTCTGATTTACATCTAGCAGCTGAAATATGTGAGGATGGTGGAGGTGGGATATATGGCGTACCATCGACATTACCGAATATTGAACAATTATCTGAATTGGCACAATCTATCAATCGTGTGCCATTGCCAGCAATACCGAATAACTGTTACGATGGAGTTGTTTTACCACCAGTGACTGAGCAGCTTACGGCACGTACATATGACGTCGTTGATGGTGCACGAGTCGCACAACGGATGATGAGGGGAGGCGATGCACCTCATGTTGTTTCGGATTATGGACTGTCACCCATAATGAAGGCTGTAGGAGACGGTGCTGATAAGAAAAAATCTACTGTTGGTGGATCGTATGGCGCTGCTAGGGGGAGACAGATTGCGGTCGTTATTAAAGGCAAAGACGCAACAGCGACGGATGCAGCAGGAGGAGGTGCGATGATGACAACATCAGCAACAACATCCACGATGACGTCAGCCGCCACAAATTTGGGGAGTAGCCCGTCCACATCGCCAACAAAACCTATTACCAAGAAAGGACAAAAACGAGGGCTAAAAGAATTGTAGGATAATCATTAATATATCCGTAATTCATAGATAATTATCTTCTCGGAAGAAAAGAAGCACAAACGGGCAGATGATCGCTTGGTTCATATTCATTTGGACATGCTTTGTCTGATATAGTGTCGAGCACCGCCACGGGCAACAGTGATTGACTAGCATACAATCGATCATATCGTGCTCGAAAGACATTGTTGACTCCTGGCAAAGGCTCGCCCAAAGAGGCAAGGTCCCAAGCAATTCCCCAAAACTTACCCTGACGCAATTCATCGATATAAACACCAATGAAATCGTCCAACGTTAAAATGCCATCGTCAGGAATGATGATTGGTGGTCGATCATCCTTGTTAATTTCATCATTTGTATCAAGTATTGGTTCAACCCAGCCCATACATTTGGCTGCATTCCGAAACTCTGTACCACGACCAACACGTTGATTAATAATAGTTAACCACCGCTCGACATCATTTTTCCCCATTTGCATCTCTGCTGTAGTATCACACATTTTTGTTGCAAAGTTGGAGTATATTCGACGCAAACGATTGATTACATCCTCAGAAAAGAATGGGTCTTCGTAGGCAGTCGTGGTAGTAGTTCCATCATCATCATCCCGCCTATTCTCAATCATGTACGATATTAATTCTGGCACAACAAGTGTAGCTGGTGGTGGTCGATGTATGTTTGTAACTGCATCAGTCAAAGGTGGAATTGGGAGGATCTTTTCTTTCGACGATACCTGCTCACCATCTTCAAGAAAGTCGGGCCCAATGGATCCACTCTCGAGGTAGCGTATTGCTCCACATTCTTGTCCACCATTAAAATCACCACATATAATTAATTGGATTTTGTCACCAAGATCATCATTTCTGTGTTGCTCTTGCAATTGATGTTTCTTTGCCATTTTGATTGCAGCATTCGTCCCCTCAATTATTTGCCGCAATCGTCGTCCACCTTGCTTCCCCGCTTGGAGATGACAATTAAGAATATGCCAATAATATTCCTTTTCGTTGCTACTGCTGATGGATTTTGCTGAAGTACTACTTTCATCATCATCATCATCATTAACTATACGACGAAAAGTTGTCAACATAGTCCGATCCTTATGCTGCGGTGTTTCAACTAGCACAAGTCGATCCTTCTTCCAAAATGTCGCGGGTCGGAATCGACCTTTACGATATAGCTCTACGCCGTCATAACCCAAGTCATCGAACATGAAGGCAAAGTCATCGTTGAAGGATATTGGCGAAACTTCTTGTAAGCACACAACGTCGGCATCGATGAGACCGATACGTTCACGGAGGAGTGATTTGCGATATTCCCATGTGGAGAATATAGAGGATTGATCGGCACTTAGAGGTGGTAAATACATCTTGTATGTCCACCATCCATCTTGACTATTGGGGAGTAAGATGTTATAACTCTTTGGAAAAAAGAAGAGGAGATGAATCAACGATTAAGATGGTGGTGAATATCATGGAGGAGACTAAAGACTCACTAGTACGGATAGAGCACCGGGTATTCGAGGTATTGCGGCGGGGGAAATCAAATGATGGCATGAGGAAGCGGCAACGACCACCATAGGGGAGTGGAAAGGGGGTAGCCCCGCGGACTGTAGCCCGCCCATAATTTGATTTCTTTCCGAGGAGTCGTTTTAGACACACCGTCCGAAGGCCCACACAGATTGTTTGTCCAAATAGTGACAGTGTTTGTCCAAATAGTGACAAAATATACTTAACGGTAGTGACGTTTAGATTTCTTTTACTATTTTTTGTTTATTGATGAGAAGCGCGACTCATTTCTCCCTTCCGGTTTGTGGATTGTCCTCTTTTGGCTTCCCGCCGAGACGCTGAGTCTAAAACGACTCCGAGGGCAGTTCTTAACTTAACATTCAACCAAGATTGATTTCTTTCCGAGCAGTTCTGCACCATGAAATTCTCCGTCGCGCTAGCGCTCCTCCTCTCCTCCGTCGCCGGCGTTACCAACAGCCAGCAGCAGCATGACGGAATAGGGGAGGAGGTGGTGGTGTCCTCTCCTCCTCAGCACAAGAAGATCTCCCTCCTCCGCGGTCCGACTATTGTCTCGCTTGATTCATTCGTCACTGCCGATTTAGAGGACGATGATGCGACTGCCATGGCCGCTCAGGTTAAGTGTATGGCGTTTAAAGAAACTAACGAATGCAACGCCGATGCCGACTGTACATGGTGCGAAGCGGGAGCCGTGCCTAGTGCATGTTATGGATCGGTAATGTCGGAGAAGCTACCCTCGGGGACATTCAAGTGTGGTCACAAGTCCTCTACTGAATCAACCAGCTCGGTAGTAGTGGAGGGGGTGTTGAATGATGCAGAAGAAAAAATCGAGAAGATTGTGGGGAAGGTTGATAAGATGTTGGAGATCTTCGACCTTAAAGAGGGGATGACACACACACTGTCATCGGCAGAGGTGGATAAAACCTTCTGTGATGCATCGTCTCCCCTAAGTCTCGCGGGATATATGAATATCAAGGGAAGTCAATTTGATACTGAGAATGACAAGAATCTATTTTACTGGATGTTCGAGAAGAGGACAAAGAGTCAGATCCCCTCCACTGCTGATGCCGCCGCCATCGCGAGTGACGATGTTCCCGAGGTTAGGAGTGAATCAATGTGGAATTGGCCATGGGACGAACCAGCTCCCCCCGCCCCAGCTCCTGCATCAAATCCCAAGGAGGAGGATAAGTCGTCAACAACGAATCCGGCTGACATCCCCCTCGTCATCTGGTTGACAGGTGGACCAGGATGTTCGTCCACTCTCGCACTATTGTCGGAGAATGGTCCATGCAAGGTCAACGATGATGGTGCGACGACCAAAATCAACCCCTATTCATGGACCGAGAGTGCACATGTCTTATGGCTTGATCAGCCAGCCGATGTCGGATATTCCTACGGACAGGGTAATGATACCAATGAACAAATGATTAGTGAGGATGCATACTACTTCCTACAGGGATTCTTCAAGTCTGAGAATGGGAAAAAGTACAAAGACGCACCACTTTTCATTGTGGGAGAGAGCTATGGGGGACATTATGCCCCGGCAATTGCACATCGGATTTGGGAGGGTAACAACAAACTCCAATCAGGACTTGAGAAGCTCAATCTGAAGGGATTGGCCGTTGGGAATGGTTTGACTGATCCTGAAGAACAGTATAAATGGTATGCCGAGATGGCATTCAAGAATTCACACAACCTCCAAGTTATAGATGAGAGTACCTACACCACGATGAAGAGTGCGGAACCTTTGTGCACCAAAGGCATTGTCAAATGTAATGAAGGCACGGGATTTTTCGATTCATTTGCATGTCAGGCTGCTTTCTTGTACTGTAACACAGCTCTAACGACGCCGTTCCGTGCCACGGGGAAGAATCCCTACGATATTCGTAAGCCCTGTGGGCTCAATCCTCTCTGTTACGATTTTTCTCACATTGAAAAGTTTATGAATAGTGATAAGACGAAGGAGGCACTGCATGTAAAGGAACATAATCCCTCTTGGGAGACATGCAACATGGAGATCAACTTAGAATTCCACGTTGATTGGATGAAGAACTTTGCACCCTACGTCAAGGACTTGCTTGAGGCCGGCATCCCCGCTCTCATTTATGCGGGAGATGTTGACTTTATTTGCAACTATCTTGGGAATAGGGCATGGACTCTCAATCTTGACTGGTCGCATAAACAAGATTACAATGCCGCAACGGAAAAGGATTGGAACAAGGGAGGAGGGTTGGTCAGGTCGGCAAACGGACTTACTTTCCTTCAGGTATATGATGCTGGACACATGGTACCGAGTGACCAGCCAGAGCATGCTCTGCAGATGATTACCCAATTCTTGAATGGACAGGCATTTTGAAGCAGCACACCTTAGTAAGAGTATTTTTAGGAAAGAGGGAAATGTTTTTTTACCGACTGTTTGATGAAATAGATGACTAAAAGTTACTTGTTGTATTGTAAACAAAAAAAATGATTAACAAATATTAAGAGCAACATAAATAGTTAAATCTGGTGTGTGTGTGCCTCCAGCACTGTCTCAAAGCATCTTATTCCGACAGCTCATTTCTGGATTTGGGGCGGCAGGACAAAAGACCTATCAGTAAAGGTGAACCCTTCAAACACATTATCTATGGAGGTACCCCCCCCTTGCAATGCCCCCGGGCTGTTTAAAGGCATACTTGTAAATGCATTGTCAAATTGACTCGTATCCAGACTCCCATGAATCTGTGGGTCCCATGGAGGTTTAATTTCGTTATTCATCAACTTTTCCCAATTCAGGTCAGAAAAGAAATCTTGGGCTTTGATGTCTCCGGCATCGTTAGGACCAGAACCCAGTCGTTTATGTGGATCTTTGGTCAGCAGTCCTCTTAAGATGAGCTGAGCACGAGTTGAGAGGTAATTGGGATATTCCAATGTGCACTTGCGAATCTTTTCGAATAACTTCTCGCGGTCCCGACAGTAGAAAGGAGGCAGACCGGTAAGCATCTCAAAGAGCAAGGCGCCGAGGGACCACCAATCGACAGCACGACCATGCCCCTGTCGGTTAAGAATTTCAGGTGCCAGATACTCTGGCGTGCCACAAAAACTATTCGCCCCACTAGACGACTGAGAAATGCCCTCCTTCGATAGACCAAAGTCAGTAAGGCGGACATGTCCCCGAGAGTCAAGGAGGACATTTTCAGGCTTCAAGTCTCGATACACAATATCAAGTGCATGCACGTAGTCAATCGCAAGGGTAATTTCGGCAGCATAGAAGCATGCTCGTTGTTCTGTAAATTTCCCCACCTTCCCCAAGTGGAAAAACAATTCCCCACCAGCACAATAATCTAACACAAAGTAGAGTTTGTCCTTGGATTGGAATGCCATATTCAATCCCACAATAAAGGGATGCCTCACATATCCCAGGACGGAACGTTCAGTCTTGGTATGCTCTACTTGATTCCGTTTGATGATGTTGTCTTTCTTTAATACTTTCAGTGCAAACATTTCCAGTGTCCGATTTTCACGAACGAGGAATACCTTGCCTGTAATAGTCACAAACAGGGGAGGGGATGGGAGCGGAAGTAAAATATTAGCATGCATCATTGACAATGATAGAACAAACGCATGCACACCCCTGTCGACAATTATTGTACGGGGGAAACTCACCAAACGATCCCTTTCCAATAACTTTAATCATCTGAAAGGAGTCCAATCTAGGAGCAGATATAGGAACTGTCCGATGAAAACTATCCCCAATCTCCTTCACGTGCGCTTGCGTCGGTTGCTGCGGTTTCGGTGGATACTGTTCAGCATTCGCCATGGCTCCTCCGATCCCCCCCGGTGCGGATGATTTGCTTTCTTGTTTACTCTCTTGACAAGTAATGTCTGGCTTGACTACAATGTTGATCCCCATTTGTTGTTGTGGTTGCTGCTGCTGACCATGTCTAAAGCCAACCTCCTTTTGTAAATTCAAGCTCCGACCGAGATGACTTGCTCCCATACTTTGTGCCAAACTCCCAACATCCTCAACCATCTCCACCTGCTTATAATCCTGTTGGATTTCCATAATTTCCAATTCTGTTAAATCTTCTTCGGTGGGGTCATACCGTCCCTGGAGGTAGTCGGCATCATCTTCGGAATCTATCGAATTTCCATCGTCATCGTTGTCATTATCATCATCATGCTTACTCTGGGGTTCATCATCGAGTAGGAACATATCGTCCATCTCCATTTCATCGAGGTTGGGTCTCGAAATCGAAGAGGGGAGTTGACTGTTGGGCCTCGCTAAAGGGGATGAAGGCGATGTTGTCGATTCTTCCGTCCCCGCAGTTGACGACGGTTGCTGCGTAAAGTCAACCCACGCCAGACCTTCAAACTGGGGTGGGACGACGTTGGCACCATAGCAAAGGAATTGCCGCATAACGGGACTTTCCCGTACCTCCATCACCGTTAGGACCGACGACAGCCATTCCTGGGCGGAGTTGCGTGCAAATATTATAGCATCAACATCGTCCGGTGATGACTTGTGTGCCGGGGCACAAGAGGGAAGATCGGACACAATCCCACTCAGAGCCATATCCATGGCGAGGAAATCTATGTGATCACGCAATACCGTCCAACTTTGTGCCGGTTGCGTGACCGACACGGCATGGATAACATGCGGAGCAGTCTCCCCCGTTTGATGATCTTGTAGGACGACGCACGCGGACGCTGCGACTGTGACATAAAAGTCCTCATGTCCTCGATTACTTGATGCCATCGTTCCTTTGTTGCAAAGAACAACTCCACTTGAGAAGATACTGGATAATGTTTTAAAGTCGATGCTTCTTTTATCTCAACATCAACCAGGTATGTCAAGGAAAATCATCTTTGGTGGGGGTTCTTCTTTCTCCCTTCTAAAGACGAGTATTATTTCTTTATTTTTCAAAGGTTTTATAAGTATTATTTTTACACAGTTTGTGTCCAGCCTTCGGGCTGTGACATTAAACAAACGCTTAAATATACAGAGAAGATTAGCATGGTCCCTGTGCAAGGATGACACGCATAATCGAAGAGAAGCAAACCTTTTTTTTTCAACAATAGGTAGATGAGGTTGTGATCAAATAATAACAAATGAGAGGGATACATTGGTGCAACTGATGTGCCGTCTGTTAGCTATGGTGTATTCACTGTACCTTGGTTCGAGTCCTGCATATGTAAGATTTTTTTGTTTTCAATATCACCAATCACACTTGTAGATAATGATTGTCCACATGTGCCTTGTTTTTGGGATAACTTTCCTGCCTGTCAACTGCTCTTTCTTGAGTGCCAAGAATTTACAGCTGAATTATGATTTGAGCAAGGGAATCCTTTGATTTGAGTATCTTTTACCTACCTTGCTCTGCTCTTCTTCCAATGAACATGAAAAAGAGACTAGTTGCTGCAATGGTGATGATTGTGGCCTAACACAGCTCCTTTTACTAAGTAAAATAAATGCAAGATTGGAGGATTACACGATGATCAAAAAAAAGAGCCACACTCTCCCGATTGTCCTGCTTATGATTACTTACACTTCACCTCATGAATTATGGACCGTGGACCGACCAACTACGGCAAGAGGCAGTCGTGGCCAATATCTGATTCCTGCTTAGGTTCGAAACTGGCACATACTTGTTTTATCTTTGACTGTATCTCACAATAATTTGAATATGTAAGTGCAAATTGGACCTACTGGTTGTTTGTTGTAGCATATACATGTACTATGGGCTGTCCATGGATGGCAAAGGGTAGTCGTGGCCGAGTGGTCTAAGGCGCCAGCTTAAGGCGCTGGTCTTCATTGGCGCAGGTTCGAATCCTGCCGACTATATGATATATTTTAGTCAGGTGACATTTTTGACTGAATTGTTTACCTGTTACTCCTGCAGCACCCAATCATCGGACGGGGTGGGGTGGTCGCAGTAGATCGCTCGCCGCTTTCACTTGTCACATACTCTTCGTGGCATTGGTTGACGTAGAATCCAGGTGATTGTTTATTGTTTCTTCACCTCCTCCTGGCGTTTGTTTCGGCGGGCCGATAATATCCGCCACAACACTGTCCACACTGACTGCAGTGATTCATCGTCGTCATCGTTGTCGAGCGATGATGAGGAAATATTATCGAGGGACGAATACTCCGATGAACTTCAGTTTTATTATGATGAAAAATTGGAAGCGGAATATCATGGGCGCCCCTTTACTGATCATCTTGCACGAACCCACGTTGAGCAGATGGAGCTATTTATGCGAACAGTACAGAATGGGGATTACGATGATGAGATGGGGCGTGACTTACGCGAAAATTACCATCAATTCGATTTTCCCAAAGTCGTCCTGCCAGCTGAATGGGAAGAGAGGCAACGGATTGAAAGCGAAAACATAAAGAATGAGTTACGGAAATTTACATGCTCAATAGAATCTGATTATGGTTTATTCTTGATGCACAGTCATTTTGGACCTGAGCCGCTCAGATTTGTTTTGTCTGATGAAAGTATACATCACCATTGGGAGCAATTGGTTGCAGCATATTGTATGCCCAACAATCTAGGGCGACAATTACTTATGACCATTATTAATGTGGAAATGACGAAAGAGACTATAGAGATGTTAGCATCAAGTCTTGCAGGAAGAATTTCTGATGGACATTCTGGTTTTACATTCGATAACAACAATCTTTGTCCAGAGAGTTTAATGTCTCTATCAACATTGGTTGAGAATAATCAACAACTGACCAGCTTTACTCTGGAAAACAATCCCATTCATGATTTGCACGTAGCCTTGTCTCTATCCAATGTATTGAAGTCACACACTAGTATAAGGCGCATTCATCTAAAATACTGCAATCTTGGTAATAATGCAGATATCCTATCATTGATTCTCCAGACAAAGGTGAAGAGTATGGAGCTGACTGGAAACAACATTGACTCATCTGGAGCGATAAAGATTGCAGAATATCTCAAGAGCAATAGTGAGATGTATTTTTTGTTTCTTGATGACAACCTGTTCAATGACGACGATGCGGTCGTATTGGCGGAAGCTCTTAAAATGAATACTAAGCTGAAGTGGATAAACCTCGAGAGCAATCAATTTACGGCGGTAGGCATCAAAGCGCTTATCAAAAGTATGTATGACTGCTCGAGTCTGAATGCAATTTCGGAATCTAATCACACATTACGTGACCTGTATTTATTTCATGACTCTTCAATTGAATATAAACGCGACATGTTTCATGCTGAATCATGTGCTAGGGTTACTAGATTTTGTCTTGAGGGACTTATCAAATTGAGCCGAACCAAAAAGTTATTGATTGCCCTGCAAGATAAAGACTCTCTACTCAAATATCTTGCTTGTGCCAATGCAGTTAATGCCGGAGGTGTTGGAATTTGTACAGTTGGAGGAAGACTTACGAAAACGGATGAGTATGATGTATTGTTTGATGAGATGGTGGAATATGCCGGCACTCTATTCCTACAATCGCACTTGTTTCTTGTCAACCAAGAAAAGAAAAGGAGGAGATGTTGCTGATTAGTTATGCCTCTACCTCTATGATCATGACCGATGACTCGAGTATTAGTAGTAGAGGTGTGTATGAATTATATCTGAGGTTGAAACACAAAAATAAGTAGTATTTCTGTGAGTTAGGTGGGTATGCAACTGACGGAAGGGGGGAGGGGGGTAAAAAGTATTAACTTATTGTAACAAAAATCAATGACGAGAGACTGTCTGATGGGTTTGCATTTGTGAAAAGTAGAAGTTAAGCATCTGCAAAAGAATTCATCATCACCTCTTTATCAAGATTTAAGTTTACCGTGTCTATTATTAGCTTGGCTATAATTCTAATGCAGCAAGGTTCGTAAAATTTGTAATAGCCTCTTCGATATCAGCCACTTTCTTTTTCATGGCATCAAATCGCTCCTTGTTGGTCGCTTTAATATCATCAGACACATTCTCTTCATAACCCGGTGCAGCCATTTTTATCTCCAACTGTTTCAGCGGTCCCTCGGTCTTTGACAGCTGCTTTTCAAGCTTTTTGATTTCGGCAGAATAATCCACAAGGCCTTTGATGTCCATTAAGACTGTTGTGGCCTCGTCAACAACAACAATACCAACACTCTTTGAAATAGCATCATCGCCAAGATTGATATCAACAGATGCAGCCTTTCCAAGAGTTTTGATATCATCAATCTGAGACTTGACTGCTTGTTCAGCTTTGCCAGGCAAGACCTTTACAAAGAAATTTGTTAAAACAGCTAATGGTATACTGTATTGTTGGCGAAGAGACCGACAAGCTCGCACAATGTTCATTGTTGCCTCCATCGATTCTTCGCACTCCAAGTTTCTGTATGCCTCATTACACAGCGGAAAATTAGCGAGCATGATAGAGCTCGGTTCTGACTCCCCAAGTGTTCCGCGTCCAGGCAGTCTTTGCCAGAGCTCTTCGGTCACGAATGGCATCATGGGGTGTAGAATCCGTAATCCGGCCTCGATTGCCACCCACAATGACGCCTGCGCTGCCCAACGCTTGTCCTTATTCTCATCACTCACGTCTTTCACGACAGGTTTTATCAATTCAAGGAACACATCGCACACATCATTCATCCAGTACGCGTACGCGGCTTGCTGTGCATCACCAAACTTATACGTTGCAAAACAATCATTGACAGTTCCACTGCATGTCATTAGCCTCGATAAGATAAATTTGTCACGGACAGCCATTTTTCCACTGCTCATCAAATCCTCTAGGATGGTTGGAGTTGGTTGGAAATCGGAGACGAATTGGAGCGCAAATCTTGTCGCATTCCACAGCTTATTACAGAATAATCGATATCCCACCACACGCTTCATATCAAGATTGACATCCCTTCCTTGGACTGTGTAGGCGAGGAGACCAAATCGGAGGGCATCGGATCCACACTCGGGTATACCGTCGGGGAAATCGGTCTGTTGATCCTTCTTTGCTCTTGCAACTTCCTTCGCGGGGAGGTTGCCACCATCAATTTTCTCCAACAGAGTGTCGAGTGTGCATCCATTAATAACTTCTAAAGGATCAATTACGTTACCAAGAGATTTGGACATTTTCCGACCATCTTTGTCTCGAACCATGGCATGGAGATACACAGTGTGAAATGGAAGTGTGTCAGTAAGCTGCAAGCCCATCATAACCATCCGCGCCACCCAGAAAAAGAGAATATCCACTCCGGTTTCGAGAAGTGAGGTTGGGTAGAATGCCTTGAAATCATCCGTCTGTTCAGGCCAGCCCATGACCGAGAATGGGAAGAGGCCGGAGGAGAACCATGTGTCAAGGACGTCCTCATCACGTTCGAGTAAAATTTCATCGCGACTACAGCCGAGAAGTTGTGCTGCTTTGGTGTATGCATCCTACGAGAATTAATTGCAATGTGTCAGATTGACTGTCTTCATAAGATGGCCGAGACAAAAAATAATTAAGCGACACCTCTCACCTCCTCACTTCTCGCCACCACCCAACGATCATTATTCTTCATATCCATTTTCAACACTTCCGTCTCGTCTTTCTTCGTTGCGAACCAGGCAGGAATTTGATGACCCCACCAAAGTTGTCGACTCACGCACCAATCTCGAATGTTATCCAACCATTGGAACCATGTCTTTTCATGCTCAGCCGGGACGATTTTGAGCTCGCCATTACGTACGGCGTCAGTGGATCGCTTTGCCATTCCATTACAATTGACGTACCATTGGGGAGTGATCATCGGCTCGAGTATATCGCCAGAGCGAGAGCAAAGTCCCAATCGCATCTTATTGGGTTCTTTGCCAACATATAGACCCTTCTCGACGAGTGCCGCCTCCACGGCTATACGAGCATCGTAACGCATCATGCCCTCAAATGGTGCTCCGTGATGGTTGATCGCACCATCCGGCGTGAGTATGGTAATGAATTCAAGGCCATGTCGCTTCCCACACTCGTAATCGTTCGGATCGTGCGCTGGTGTAATCTTTACAGCTCCAGTACCAAAGGTCATATCAACAAGTGTGGCATCGCATACAATGGGGATACGACGGCTATTAAAGGGGTGTATTACAAATTTTCCATGCAGATGCGTATACCGTGGATCCTTAGGATGGATGGCAACGGCTGTATCTCCAAGCATAGTTTCTAGACGTGTCGTGGCAACCACCAACCGTTCATCCGAGAGTTCCACGGGATATGCAAACGATGTTAGTACACCAAACTCATATCGGCCATTGGCATCGTTCGGGTTGCCCTTATGCGACTTAATGTCCAAGAATGTCCTCCCCTCCAATTCGATATAATCCACCTCAATGTCAGAAATGGCTGACTTTAATGCACAACTCCAGTTCCCCAGTCGTTCCGCTCGGTAAAGTAAACCATCTTCATGGAAACGATTAAATGCCTCAATGACCGCTCGGCTGCACATATCGTCCATGGTAAAGCGTTCCCTACTCCAATCCACGGAACTACCAAGACGTCGAAGCTGAGTAGTAATACGATTACCATACTCAGATTTCCATTCCCATACCTTCTTAACAAATTCCTCACGCCCAAGGTCGTGTCGTGTCAGGTTCGATTGTTTCATTATCATCTTCTCAACGACCGATTGTGTGGCTATACCAGCGTGGTCGGTCCCTATTCATAAAAGCATAATTTGAGTGAAAGGTGCATCATGTTTCACATTCAAAAGCCAACATATGTCAGGTGGAGCCACATTTGTTTTCGGGGAATCCCTCAGTAAGATTTTGTTTGTACACATTAACGTCGAATCAACACAAAGGTGTTCAGACCGCCCGACGGAAAATTGTCATCATAAGGATTCCCCCTCCCCTCTCCCCCCGACACAAACAACAAGAAGAATCATGTAAAAGGAAAGAGATCAAGACTTACCAGGAACATAAAGCGTAGCATGTCCCAACATTCTATGCCATCGTGTTAATGTATCCTCCACGGCCGCTGTTAATGCATGCCCCAAATGTAAACTCCCCGTAACATTCGGTGGAGGTATCACCATGACAAACTTCTCCTCTGTCGTCCGTCCCACTGCCGATGTTGGATTACAAGTGTAATATCCACTTGCCTCCCACCAATCTTGCCATGCTGCCTCGACAGCCTGAGGTTGATACGCATCGGCCATGGGCAATTTGGTTAAATCCTTCTTATGCCCCGGGGGTGTATCATTGACGAATACCTCAACCTTCTTTTGTACCACTGCTGCTAAATTAGCCTTCTCCTTGGCCTTTTTACCCTCGCCGGGTTGATTCCATGTTGGTTTGTCTTTTGTCTTCTTCTTTTCAAGACCCTGTCCTTTAGCAAGCTTCTTTAATTGATTCTTTGACAATTTCGTCGTCAAGGTATCAACTAGGGGGTCGTTGGTGGGCACCGTCGTAGTAGTCATGTCCTCGAGACTCATCGTGGTGGCGTGGTAGGGCTTGGAGGTGGAGGCTCTTGAAACGTAAAAGGGCGGTTAGGGGGTCCCGCCAAAAAACATTAGCTGATTGGCAAAATGAAAAATTGATCTGGTACAGAATCAGCAGTGTATTACAATATGTTAAAGGTTTTGCTCATTTACTTTGTTTTGTTCTATTCCTCAATAAAGGTGTAATTAATGAGTAAAGACTATAAAACCAGATAAGGTCTGATATCAACCCAGATCTCAAATACACCTAATCTTATAATACATTAGAATACTTTAGTAAAATATGATTAATTTCATACCAGATGATAGTAAGATTTATGCAATTTCTGGCACACATCACACTGTGAGTGATCAAAGTTCCACACAATAATCCTTTAAAACACAAAACAAATTTGAGCCAAAACTTAGACATTGCAGCAGCAGGAATCTGTAGCAGGCAATTATTCATTAGCTATTGTTGTCTCAGTTATTATACGTCACACAATAAAACTATTTACTCACATTTCTCACGATCATGCGTCTCAGGAGACATGACACCAGATCCAACCTCGCTAATGAAGGCACTATAGGCATACATGATCACAAGTTTCACAGTAATGGCAATCGAAATCGCAATAATCATGCCTGTCTTCGAACTCTCTTCGAATGCTTCATCAATTTCACCACCTGTAATAGCCAAACTAAGACCAGCAATTAGAAAGCAGAACGCAACAAATTGCCACATGAGGCTGACGATGACAGCGCAACGATGGTAATTGATGGCAGCCCAAACTACTAGAAAGTAGAAGAAGACAGAAAGTGCTGATCCTGTGACTGTCAACCAATGTTGGGCGATAGCGCCGGCCATAATGGCGAGGACGAGGTTGGCAATACTCTCGATCAATGCGACGCCACTGATTATCATAACCGCCTTGCGACTGTCGCAGCAGCATAAGACACGGTGCCCTTGTTTCCCCGACCCCATGGTGAATGAATGAATGATGTTGGATAGGCTAGTGAATGGAGTCTATTCGAGTGAAACTTTAATGAGAGATCTTGCAAAGGTGCAATGTGTGAGAGGCTTGTCTCAAGGGGGCTCGCCGGGCGGGGAGCGCCTGCGCTCTGGGCTGAGGTACTTTCCTTCATGCTGAGAAGTTTTTACTCTCATTTACAAACAATTAGTGATTGGAAAAGGTGTCAAACGTCTTGTACTACTACACATGGCACAAAGGCCTATTTATTATGTACGAGCAGCCTTGAGAATTGAGGAAAGAGAATCTGAGAACTTTTCCACCCGCTTGTGTCAAAATGTCGATTCTCCATACATAATACAAATGAACACAACAGCTGGGCTGATGAAGATGTTATTTACGATTTAAATCTATAATTACATGTTATTTAGAAGTAATACCCCGACCTCGAACTTGCATTCCTCTGACGAAGAGGTGGCAGGGAACGAGGTGAGATGTAAGGTGAGCTCTTTCGTTGCATCCTCATTTCACTTTCCTCTTCTCCTCGGTATTTCGGAGAACGCTGAGCACGAGGTGGGGTGTAAGGCAAGCTATTTCGATTTAACCTGACATCGTTTTCCTCCTCTTCTTCTCGGTGCAACCTTGAAGTACCATAGCGAGGCGAGCCTAAAGAATTGTTTCGATGGAATGTCACTCTAGGTGACTTGATACCTGGCGAGGATAGGGCGATTTCATTACGCAAATCCTTGATCTCTTGCAGGACAATATCATCCCGTCGTGGTTGGATAGGCGAAGATAGTGAGTGTCTTGGATTACGCGATTGGATCATCTGGAGGTCCTCACGTAACCTGTCGATTTCTTCTCTCATCGTGTCTTCCTTCTCCATTGTTGATGTTTGAACACTTATGGTTCTGAGATTTGCCTTACGTGCCTCGTTTTCTTTCTTCTCATTCTGCTCATCCTCGAAGCGCTCTAACTCAAGCCTCTTCTTCCGCAACTCAGCATCGATAAGCTCAGTTTCCATCTGTTTCCTTTTCAGCATAGCCGCAGCACTCTCAGCCTCCAACTTCCTCGACAACTCCTCTTTGACAAACTCTGCCTCAACCTCCATCTTCCTCTTCAATTCAGCCTCGTATTGTTCCATCTCGAAATCTATTTGCCTCTTTAAAACAGCCTTGATACGCTCTGCCTCCAATTTCTGGTCATATTCAGCACTGTTGGATCGGTCTGTTTCCATTTTCTTCTTTAATTCAGCCTCAACACGTTCACGGATCAGTTGTTCAATGTCCTGTGATGCCACCTGCACAACTTCGTCCTGGCTGAATACTTGATTGACTGGCTCGTTCACAGTCTCATCACGCCTACCTTCCCTTAAGTAAGTCATGACACGGCTCTTAATGATGCTTTCCACATCTTTTTCATGCATCATCTTCGCACGCTCTATCTTTCCATTAATATCATCAATCTCCTCTTGAAACTGGGACTCTAAATCCTTCAAGGATTCCATCGCAGACATCTTCTTCAGTTGCATTGTTTCAGCCAATTCTTTGAGTTGTCTTTTCTCTTGTTCGAGTGCTTTCCGTGCCTCCTCGTTTTCTTTCCTGACTTCGGCTATGTGCTCTTCAAAACTTTTCAGTTCGGCAACCTCGGCTTGGAGTGTTAGCTTTTCTTTCTGTGCGGCTTCAGTCATGTGTTCAATCTTCTTCTCAAGGTCCTTATTGTCCTCCTTCTGCTGTTGCAACTTCTTCCGCTCCGCGAGTATCTTTGAAAGATCATCACGATCTCTTTGAACAGCCTTCATCTCAGTCTCAAGAGCCGCTTCAAGCTCTACTCGTGATTTAGAAAGAAGTCGAAGATGAGTTTGTAATTCTTCTCTCTCTTTGGTAACACCGTGTGCTTTGGCAGTGAGTTCACACTTCACGGCCTCGACTGCCTCAATCTGTTTTGTCAATGATTCCTGTAGCACATCCTTCTCTTCTGTCCTGGCTGCCAATTCTTTCGTTAACTCATTCCGACGCATGGCATCTTTGCCCATCTCCGCTCGTAGCTGTGCCTCGAGTTGATTCTTCTCACTATTTACCTTCTCCAATCGCATCCTCATTTCCTTTTCTGTCTGAGCTGCAGCCTTTTTCACTTTGAACATGGACTGTCGTATCGAGTCAATCACCGTGGAAGCTCCAGGCAGTATGCCCGGATTATTCCGCAGAGTCATATTAAATGCCTCATCGAACCTCTTGTAAAACTCGGTATCTGTGAATTCATCGTGAGTGGCTGACGACTTGACGGTATCATCATCATTGCTAAGAAGATTTGGTAAGCCAACATGGTAGGCAACTTCAATGTTGCCTCCAACGCTCCCATTAGATGGGGCCAATGTGCTTACATCGATACTGTTAGCCGCATCCTGGTCGGGGTAGATTCGAACGTTAGTTGGATGGGAAGTATCACTCCTTATCTTGTTGCCGAATAGATCGACTTGGGACATTTCTTTGGCGTCTTCATTCATCCAAGAAGGATTGATACCACCTGAAAGACTTCGTTGGTGATTGCCACTGTGATGATGGATCGTCTGCGGCGTCAGTGGTGGTGTCGATCTCGGCAATGATTGGTGATTGCCATTCTTATGATGAAGCGTTGGCGGCGAAGGCGATGGATTATTTCTCAGTCGATAAATAGGTGTACTCGCATTTCCTAAGACTGCAGCATTCGACGTGGTTGGTGGTTGTCTATCATTCAATGATGTCGGTGGAGGTGTGATACTATTCTTTGCACGTCGCATTGCCTTGGCCTGTGCCAACTTGCCTCGATAGTTTGCAGCTGCGTCGATTTGACTAGCGCGACTACTCACAGCTCCTTCATTGGGAGGACTTTTCGACTCACGCTCCTTGGCGATTCGTTGGACGATGCCTGCGGGAGGCATCGAGCGTGGCGAGATGATTGTTTCTATGGCCACCATGGTCAGCAAATAATTTGCCTGTCCCACTTACGCCGCGTCCGTTGTGCTTCTTCTCCCCGGCTTTCTCAGTCCACCCTTCGCACTCCACGTAGGAATAGTATGCACTCGCCAACAGAAAAGGTACTAATTTAATGTTCAACCCAACATTAACCCTTACGAGAACTAATTTAGAATCGTTCCTGTCTGTATGTACATCTTAATTAACATCTATCAAGTATAATAGTTGCTCTCCCGTCCATGACGTCTTCCACTAATCACATCTTCTTCGAAGACAACATCTCTGCGGCGTTGTTCTTTCTTCATGTTGCTCGGTTTTCTGACAAATGAGGTCTGTGAGGGACGAGGTGGGCTTAGACTATTTGCACCACGAATGCTGCGCTGAAAATCATCTCTCCTTTCGTCCACAAGTGAGTGGTAAGTAGATGTTCTACTATCGCCAGGAGTAAGATACCGAGTAGATGGTGATCGAGTAGGACTTAAACTCGTACGATCCCACTTATCCACTACCTCGTCGTCGTTCGAGTATGCAGATGACATCTCCTCATTAGAATAGGCAGATGATATCGTTCTACCACCAGCTGTCATGCGAGCGACTGGCTGTTGTTGAATCATCTTCATTTCCATTCGCAGACGTCGAATCTCTCCTCGAATATCTTCACTCTCGTCTTCATCCCGTGGGGATTGTTGTATCGGCGTTCTATTAGTTCTTCGATTCGACTTCCCATTCGAACAATTCATTGCGAGATCTACCTCGGCCTTCTTCATCTTCCTTTCTTCAATTTCAACGCGTTCTGCATTCCTTCTTCTAGTTTCAGTTTCGACGCGTTCTGACTCCAGCATTTCCTCCTTCATCCTCAGTCTTTTCAATTCAGCTTGGACACGCTCTGTATCCACACTCTTCTTCTTTAATTCAGCCTCGACACGCTCACGAACAATGAATTCAATATCTAATGGAGATTCACGAGGACTGGTCAACACCTTTTCTCCCCTCAAGTAAGTCATGACACGGCTCTTAATGATGCTTTCCATCTCCTCTTCGTGAATCATTTTTGACTTTTTAACCTTGTCCTCCAACTCCTCAATCTCCTCTTGAAATTGTATTTGCAATTCCTTTAATGATTCAACAAGCATCAGCTTCTTTGATTGCAGTGTTTCTGCAGTTTCCTTCAATTGTCTCCTCTCTTGTTCAAGTGCTTTTCGTACCTCCTCGTTTTCTGTCCTAACCTTGGCTATGTGCTCTTCAAACCTTTTCAGTTCGGCAACCTCGGCTTGGAGTGTTAGCTTTTCTTTCTGTGCGGCTTCCGTCATGCGTTCAATTCTCTGTTCAAGGGCCTTATTGTCCTCCTTCTGCTGTTGCAACTTCTTCCGTTCGGCGAGTACATTCTGAAGTGCATTGCGATCCTGCTCTACAAGCATGGATTCGTTTTCAAGTGCCTTCTCGAGTTCTTTCCGTGATTTGGATAAGTAGTTAAGATGTCGTGACAGATCCTCCTTCTCTTTAGCTACATCAGGCGTTTTGGCGGCTATTTCACGCTTCATAGCCTTGATTGCGTCAATTTGTTTATTCAAAGAATCCTGTTGTATGTTCCTCTCTGCTGTTACCGTTTCCAATTCTTTCGTCAACTCATTCTTACGCCATGCAAAGGCTCCCATTTCCTTTTTTAGTTGAGCCTCAAGCTGATCCTTCTCCTTCATCACGTCTTTGAGTTTCCTCTTCATTTCATATTCCCTCTGAGCTTTGGCTGTTTCAACATCATATAATGCCTTCTTAACATTGGTTAGCGTGGATGTACCGGGCAGTATTCCTGGATTATTTTTGATCGTAATGCTAAATGCCTCTTCGAATCTTTGGTAAAGATCTGTCTCCATGATTTCCTGATAGTCACTGAAATCTGGCTCTGTGTCAACGCTTAGTAGACTAGGTATTGTTGGCGCTTCCATCATTGGATTGTTATTGTCGATTTTGGATGGAACAGTTTGACTATTCGAATACTGTGAGGCTGAAGAGTTACTATACCGCTTCGTTATAATTTCATGCCGATCTGGTATCGGGGAAGTCGTCATCTTGGTAGTGCATGATGCACTGAGGTCGAATTTCTTGGCATATACTCTCTCGCTACGCACAGTATCATCCTTTGCTATTGTTTGTCTTGTTGGTTGATCAGTATTCCTAGAATGATTGTCGTTTCTTGTCTCATAATCGTTGGCGTGTATTGCTTCAATACCAACATCATTTTTTGCACCACCAGCTGTTCGCTTACCAAATCTAGGCGCTCCGACTACAACATCGCGATGTTGCGCAGTATCCGCCGCTGTCTTCTGTTGGGGCGGGGACAACAGTCGCCGCTGACTTCTGTTCATGGCTGCTGAAATTTGGCTGGGGGGAGCTGGGCCGTCTTGGTAGGAACGACCAGAATCAAGAATCGCCAACGAGGCTGCTTGGCGGGAGGCCACCCAAAACACACCAACAAACAAAAGCAAACAACCCACGAAAAGTAGTAACAATGCCAACTGGTAATCATGAGCCGCTCAACCAGGTCCGTCTAACGAATGTGGCCGTTGTCCGACTCTCTAGAGGTGGCCATCGCTTCGAGGTGGCATGCTACCGTAACAAAATCGTGAATTACCGACAGGGAACAGAAACGGACCTATCAGAGGTCCTACAGACCGATCGTGTGTTTACGAATGTATCACGGGGTGAATTTGCCAATAAGAAGATATTACAGAAGGTATTTGGCACATCCGATGAAGCACATGTTTGTAAACTGGTACTGGATGAGGGTGATGTACAAGTGTCAGACATGGAACGTTCGGCACGATTAGAAAGCACAGCACGGGAAGTGGCATCGATGGTCTCGGAACGGTGTGTCCATCCTGACAGTCGACGACCGTATACGGTCACACAGGTACGGGACGCGATGCGCATTGCCGGGTTTATGGTTCATCCGACACATGGTGCGAAGCAACAATTCCTGGATTGTGTCAAATTACTACGCACTAGGGGGGCTCTAGATGTTGAAAGAGCTAAGATGGAGTTGGCACTGGTTTTATTGCCGGTCAACGACGAGGATAACAACGGTAACGATGGAGGCGGCTGTGATGACCGAGCGAGAAGAAGAGAAAATGTCATCGAATTACTAATTAATGCAGGCGTTGTTGCATCCGACATCGTCCCTCCTCCTTCCGGTAACAACGATGAAAACGACAATAATCGCATTTCTAGGATTGTATTCCAATCAGACCCCTCCCTCTATCGCAAATTAGATGATATTGCCAAAGATCCATCGGTACGTGTTCGATTAGAAATTGTTCGTCAGTGTGTGATAGAGGAGGGTGAAGTTACACTAGGGTCAGAGCTAGAACGGAGGGACCGACGAAGGTTGCAGGGGGAACAACAGCAAAGACACGATGACCATATTACAACTTTAGAGAATTTGGAGCAACACATGGACGATTTTGGTGACTGGCCGCTTGCGAATTTATCCAATCTTGCAATAGAGGAGGATGACGATGAGAATAGTGATGATGAGTCACCATCTCACCTTGTTTCAACCGGTGGCACTGCCACTGCGACCTTCACGTCCCGTAAGGCACAAAAGGTAGCACAGAAGAAAAGTAAAAAGGCAAAGCGACGGGAGAAAGAAGAGAATGCCGAACGGGAAGTACGAGTGGAGGCCGAGAAAACACGTCAGAGAGATCGTGCAGATCGGTTAGGAATTGTTGTTGACGATACTTCTGCCATCACTACCAATGCCTCTTCTCACACACACCCCTCTTCGTCCATTGATGGCGCTGCAATCGAACGGGGTGATACTGTCGCCTCAACAACATCAGCATCATCACTCAAGCCATGCAATACATGTGGTGGTGCATTTACGCCTGGTGAATATCGACTACATTTCCGAAGCGATTGGCATAGGTACAATGTCAAACTAAAGTTGAAGGGAGTAACGGCCGTGTCAGAAAGAGAATTCTTGCTTTGTGATTCGGATATCTTTTTTGAATGAAAGTAGTTCACTATAGTTTGTAGGTTGTGATATCCGATAAGTTATTCCACACGCATGAACATGCACTCATGATGATATCTAGTGGATGGAGATAAGCAACTAATTGACAATTCCTCCCCCTTTTCTTTTTCTAATAGACAATTCCTTCCCCTTTTCTTTTCTTAGTTGACAAGGAACAAGTACGATTGTAGGAATAGAGTGTGGGCATGTTCCACCATCTCATCAAACAATACATCATACTCATCCGTTTTCGTGTAGGTCTTCCTCCAACTGTACAAATTCCAACACCTCCGGCATTAATTGCATTGGCACATTAGCAAGGTATCTGAGTAGAGAATCTTTATCATGCAGGGCAATCAATAGCTTCTTGGTCCGGCTCAATTTCAGTAGTCCCTCAAGACAAAATCTAGCAACCCTAGCACATGATTCAGCATGAAACATGTCGCGTTTATATTCAATTGAAGAGCCATCAAATAAATACAGGTCCCGTAATGTGTGATTGGATTCCGAAATTGCATTCAGACTTGAGCAGTCATATACACTTTTGATAAATGCTTTGATGCCTACCGTCGTGAATCTAATGCTTTCGAGAGTTATCCACTTCAGCTTAGTATTCATTTTAAGAGCTTCCGCCAGTAAGACCCCAATGACAGCTGGTCAGTTGTTGATTATTCTCAACCAATGTTGATAGAGACATTAAACTCTCTGGACAAAGATTGTTGTTATCGAATGTAAAACCAGAATGTCCATCAGAAATTCTTCCTGCAAGACTTGATGCTAACATCTCTATAGTCTCTTTCGTCATTTCCACATTAATAATGGTCATACGTAATTGTCGCCCTAGATTGTTGGGCATACAATATGCTGCAACCAATTGCTCCCAATGGTGATGTATACTTTCATCAGACAAAACAAATCTGAGCGGCTCAGGTCCAAATTTTCGATCGGTGCTTTTCCCCAAGATCCAGCGGGAAGCTGGTAGATATGAGATCTTCGGAGAGGAGAGATCTTTGTATGAGGTTCTGGTCTGGGAGGCTTTTCCTCATGTTTTGTAGTTGCTTTGAAGTAGATAACGATTAGTAAAGATACTGGTAACGCCAACCGTTGCAGTAGATCGTAGGTGTGTTGCTACTCCCGTGGAGAGCATCAGTAGCGTCGCTTTAGATCGTCTATAGCGATAGATTGGGAGGACGGTGGAATCGTCCGGTAAGTCCCAACAGCGGACAGGAGAGAGACAGAGGACCATTAAGGGCTGCCGGGCTATGAGGAAACCTCCAAAAGAAAAATTAGTGAATTTATCTAGGGTCACGCTGAATTTGCCCCAAATTGCGCATCGCATATTGACCCCAAACGTACTGTACTAAGACGCTCTCCCCTCAAAAGCCGATAGGGGCCTCGCTTCTCACAGCGTTGTGAAATGACTCACCTCGTGTCGTAAGGAATAAGGAGTAGATCAATGATGGTATAATCTTTAGTTTACGTCTGCAACATCTACGCTGGGGATATTATCTAGCTCCAGTAGTCTACACTACCATGCACCTCATTGTTTTTGTGGCGCTGTTGGCGTCATTGCTATTCGCTTTCCCCGGCGATGAAGGATGCGCCACTGCCTTCATTCTTCTGCCTTCTTCTCGGAATATCCATTCGTCATCGTTGTCTTCTTTCACAACTTCCTCATCGACGTCATCATCATCATCATCATCATCATCATCAGTGGTCGCTGTATCAACGGCAATAACCAATCTAAAACGCGTACTATCGCGTGAATATGCCACCTTCTTCGATCCAATGGTACCATCGTGGTATGCATCCAACGTAGCATTTACTGATCCATTAACATCATTGGTCGGGGTCGAATCCTACAGAAACAATGTCGACATGTTAGCTGGACGTACAATGCTAGGACGAATCTTATTTAATGATGCTTCCATTATTTTACATTCTGTTACTGGTGGTGATGTAACCACCGAGGGCATGTCGGCGAAGAAGGAGGGAGGAGTAGTGAGCATTGACAACATTGTTACGCGATGGACGTTGCGTGTAACTGTAAAAGTATTACCATGGAAACCGGAAGCAATCTTCTCGGGTGTGTCCATTTATACATTACAACCAGGTGGGACTAATGGTGTGCTAATTAGTAGTCAACGGGATTATTGGGATTCCATCAACATTAAACAATCATCATCATCTTCTTCAGAGTCTTCGTCGGTGCGTTCGATTCCAATTCCAGTACGTGAACAGTATCACAAGGTCGACAAGACTATTGCACTCCAAGACTTTTTGGGACAATTAAAACCGGATGGATTCCGTGCTGTCGCCGCAGCACCAGAATTACCCTACCTTTTATTACGACGTGGTAATGGATATGAAATACGCCGGTATCCAACCTATATTGGTCTAGAAACGACATATGACAGACGAGATGTGGGTTATGGTGTACTAGGGGCATTCGCTGGTAAGAATATGGGACCATTAGCACCTAGTATAATGAAAGTTTATGATGATGATGATGAGAGTACACCAAAGGAGAAACAAATGACATGGCCATTACGATATGCAGTTGCGGATGAGGACTTTTTAGATGAAGTTCCGGAGGATGCCATTGCCAAGGCAGGTACTGGACAATGGAAATCGGTATCATTACCCATCAAACCTGGACGTGTTGTTGCTGTACGTACCTTTGAGGATGCGGCCATTGGACCAGCAGTACGGGCTGCAGATCGTGAATTACGGACCTTGCTACTTAGGGATGGTGGTATTGGTGGCACATTGATTCCAGCACCTGAGACGAAGGACTATGTCGAATTTGCACAGTATGATGCTATTCATAGTATGGGCAAACGCAGGACAGAGGTATGGATCGAATTGTCAACTCATCCGTTTTGAAAGTTTAGGTGTTCATAGGAGTTTTTAATCTCTTACTACGATAAAAAACCTTGTATCCCATTCTTCGCGACCAAGCCAAAGTCTACTAATAAACAAAATACCAAACCAAGGAAGGCACCCAACTTTACAACAAGGAAGCTATTAAGATCTCCCACGAATATTGATGCTGATGATCCACCCGCTCCTCCTACCGCTATTTCCTTTATATAAGTTGCCAATTTCTCGTCATACACTACAGGTGAAACAACCCCGCCCTTACCAGCCGATATAGCATCAAATATGACATAACTTGCAAGTGGATTACATTTCTTACCTTCCATCTCTTTAATAAAGTCGGATTGGACAATATATCCACGACTTGCCATAAAATTAGTATTAGTACTACGTTTCGAAATATCTGCGGCAGTTGGTGCACTCTTAATAGCATTGGATAATTCATATGTGTCTATTTCTGAATTATAATATAACTTTACAAACGGTCCAGCGTTCAACTTTGTACTCGTCGTACTGCCACTACCCCGAGACGATGACTTCTTATTCGACGAACTGCCCACCCCCCTGACGGCTGCCTCGCGTGCCAATGCAATATCACGAAATAAATTTGGTAACTGTGTAGCACCAATCCCACCTGCACCACTTCCGGCTAGGAAGTAGAACCAAAATTTACCTCTTGCCTCCTCGGCTAATGGAGATAGTACGTTGTCTACTACTACCACCATCGTTGTTGTGGAGCCGAGGCTGATGAGGTGATCACCGCCGTTGAGGAGCTCTGGGAATGCCGATAACGACGTTGATGATAACGGCGTGGAGGAGCGGCTTACAGATGAATGCGACGCTTTCACGACAGCAGAGGGCGTGATGGAGAAGGCATCGGTGGTTGATATGATGGTGGCAGTGAAGATGGAGAGTAAGATCAGCGTCGCCATGGCATCAAATGCAAGGGGCTACAAAAGGTACTTTTCCCGCCTTGATAAGTACCAATTTACGTAGATTCCGGCCCTTACTTTAATGTGATCGACAATATCTGCCGCCTCACACTCAGCAGGCACATCTAGTTAGTCCGCCTCTCGTCTGCCACATCGTCCATCGCCGCTTTGGTAGATTGTAGAGATGAGGTCGTCGTGCCTGTACGGCTTGTACTACAATGTCATCATCATACCATGTTGTAGTTCACGCATCTTCGTGCATGGATTCGCATCATCATCATCAATCATTGCCATAAATCAACGGTCCAGTCGTACTACATCATTCGTACGTCAAGGTCCGGCATCAAAAGAAGGTGATTATGCCAACATGGATGACGACGACGACAGCAATGAGAGTCGAATTCGTCCGAGTACAAACCCAAAATTTGATTTAATCGAAGATGTGCCATTGAATCAAATATTCCAAAAGGCCGTGGTATTACAACGTATGGGTGATAGAACTGGTTGCTTGGCTGAATATGAAAGATTTATTACCGTGGCCAAGTCAAATGATGTGGATCCATGTCTGTATGCCGAGGTGTATGCTAATATTGGTGCTATATATGCCTAGAATCGTGTCTGTGAATTTCTGTATAAACGCGTAGACGCAGCCTCAACACACATACGAAGTAAGTAACTTAGTAGATGCAAGAAAGGTACATCTCCTGACAACGCCCTTCTCCTTTACTGCCGCGGACCACCCGAAGCATCCCCTCCATCACCGCCTCCTCCTCCTCCACCACCTCCTCCACCACCACCAGTCGCAGGTGTAATGATCATCTTTGATATACGTTCGGCCGTGAGGAAGTTGGCAAATATGATGGGCAGGTACGCAGGCACGTTGCCCGAACATCCGGTAGCATCAAGGAGGGTGTTGATTTGATCGGACGTAATATCGGCCCCGCCATCGTACAATGCCAATGCAGCGAGTGGTCTAGCATGTGTACCTCATCAATAAATAGTACAGCAGGGATGATTTTCGCACAACCTTCCTCACGCCAGCTCATGATTTTTCACGTCTTGCCGAGGCTCATTTTGCTCTTGTATTTTTTTGATTCCCAAAATTGACGCGCGACCGGAATTATTTGTTGATGACACCGGCGACACCAGCGACAACGATTGCTCTATCTGTGAGTAGACAACCAAGACGGTACGGGCCTTCGTCGTGCGCCAGGACATGAATCATGTAGTTCGTTGTTGCTTGTCCCTTTTCCTATTTGTGCGTTGTTTTTCGGTCGTATTATTTCAATCGCACGTGGAGTTCTTAATTGGTGGCAGCATGGATGATCGGTATTTGCTACTCATTGGTTCTTTTCCTAACATGAGATTATCTTACACTCCCTTCTTTTTTCGGTATAAAGAATCTTAAGATGAATCCATCTTCCTCCCACTCATCCGACGACGACAGTGGGAGCAAAGGGGATGGTGAGGAAGGTTTCTATCACTCGTTGGAGTGGGATCGGTTTTGTGATTGTTTCCATGACGGTGTCGATGACGGCAGTATCAACAACGGCCGGAGCAATGACTCCTCCTTTCGTGCCGATGTCGATGACGGCAATATCGGCTGGAGCAATGACTCCTCCTTTCGTGCCGATGTCGATGACGGCAATATCGGCAGGAGCAATGTCTCCACAATTCGTGGTGGTGGGGATGACGGCAATATTGGCAGGAGCAATGTCTCCTCCTTTCGTCTTGATGTCGATGACGGCAATATCGGCAGGAGCAATGACTCCTCCTTTCGTGCCGATGTCGATGACGGCAATATCGGCTGGAGCAATGACTCCACAATTCGTGGTGGTGGGGATGACGGCAATATTGGCAGGAGCAATGTCTCCTCCTTTCGTCTTGATGTCGATGACTGAGCCTGCATCAGCATCTACTCACATTGATTTGGATGCCAACAACGACGATGACGACGACGACAACGACGGCGGCAAACGTAATGTATGTGACATTGACGTGTGTAATGTTGTGACAGGCAAGCGAGTGAAGGCTACTGACAACAATTACTGTGAACTCGAGGGAGAAAACCATGATGATATCTCGGTATTGAATGACGACAACAACGACGACAACATCAACTCCGACAATGACGACTACAACTCCAACAACAACAACAACTCTGACGACGACTACGACAACAACGATTTGAAAAATGACGATAACGACAACGATGTCAACTACTCCGACGATGATGCCGATGACTCATCTAGTAGTAGTATAGTGACCTTGGAGAAAAAAAATGGTAAACTTACTATCAGAGCAAAGTTGAAAGTTATTAAATGCTACGACAAGCTCCTAGCAAAGCATGGTAAGCTTTGTATACTTAAAAGAGTCGAAAAGAAGTTTAGTAATATTACTTCCAACAACATAGGAAAAGTGGTAAAGGGAAGGCATACCATCACATCTACGACAAACAAAGATGGGACTGTATTGTTTTATTCAAAAACAAGTTTTTTCACGGCCGATGAGTGTGAAGCATTGCTAACTGCTCATCGAAAGCACAGGGGTGACTGGGATCTGATTGCTTCTGACATGAAACGAAGGCCTGATGCTTGTCGGAGAAAGTACGAACAACTAGAAGGGGAGAACCAGTGCACCAGTGTACAGCAGTTTCTCCATATGCCAGAGGATATTCACAATCTTCTTAGTAACACACTCACTGATGGAGAGAACGAGTACAAGGTGCTGATTCATGTCAACTACATTGGTCA